>Ga0214544_1001992_pt1 | contig 43056 bp, 20 predicted proteins | sample CNSS3metaG_FD_160074 | JGI IMG/M metagenome (GOLD analysis project Ga0214544, IMG submission 160074) | Root nodule microbial communities from cowpea collected in UCLA plant growth center, Los Angeles, California, USA - CNSS3 | ecosystem: Host-associated > Plants > Roots > Nodule | place: USA...
ATATATATATATATATATATATATATATATATATACACACTTATACATATGCTTTGATTTGTAATAAACGTTTAAAATTTATCTTTAGTCCTTAATAACTATTTCATTTTATTTTTATGATAAAGTTGATAGCATAACACTAAGAACAGTAGAATAAAGTAATTTATTTAGTGTTTACAGAAAAATATTTTTATTAGGGACTCAAAAAGTTAATAAAAATACTAAGGAACAACACTAACATTTGTAACGTATCAATAGAAAAAATATAAATTTTAGTCTATATATCATAACAAAATATAAAAGTATTGTTGCTCACCTATTTAGTCTTCACCCTTCTATGTTTCGATTTTCATTATTGAAATCACTAATTTTAATGGGTTCTGCTTCCCACATTTAAGGGTTAACTAAGTTAGAAAATTTTGTTTCTGTTAAAGTTCCTTTTTAACTCTAGTACATATTTACTTTTTTAACTCGACCATTAAGTCTAAGTTCCTGCAAAAATGAGAGATATTAAAATGTGCTGACATTTTTGAATTTTACACGAACTTTTATGTTTTGGGTTTGCTTACACCCGAAGCAGAAAATGTTATGTCTCGGTTCCGTACCAACTGAAGTCTAATGCTTGTAAAAAATTTCAAAATTCCTACTCTTTTAACATTCTAAATCTGAAACTCAAATATTCTACCTGAGTTTCTTTTGAACAAAGGCATAAAGGCTTTATGGCTTCAGTTTTCCACGTACCCGAAACACATAATGTCATTTAATTCAAGAAATTTTTAAAAATATTTATTTTTGTCAAGATATATGTCTCGGTTGGTTGTATACCCGGGGTAGAATGCTAGTTAATGGCTTGGGTTAGCTAAACCAAAGCAGAAGAGTGTATTATGCAACAATTTTTGGTGGAACCAAGGCAAAATATTTGTTTTATGCCTCAGTTATAAATTGAACCGATGCAGAATCCTAAATCTAGGGATCAAAATTGGGAAATTCGACAGATCTTCATCTTCTTCACGTTTCCTTTCATGTGCGCGACGCTATTCCACGTTTCCTCTCCTTAAGCCATTGTGTGATACGCCCTCCGGCCACCATGCGTCCATTGCGTTGCTCCATCACTCCTCCAACGTTGTTGTCATCGTTGCTACTATTGAGGGAGGTTGCACACTCAAGATTGAAACCACCATTGGTTAGTGATTTTTAATTTTTTAATTTTGCAATTTTTTTATTTTGGAAGAGTTGCTCATGTTTCCTAATTGTTATAATTCTAGATAGTGTAAAAAAGTTTTTTTTTTTTTTTTTACGATTTTGATTGAGTTTGTGTATTTTAGGTGCCTTGCTATTATTGGTAAAATTTGGGTATTTTTGTCACCATTGATATAGGGCTATTGTTGCACTATTATCTAGGTACTATTGCATTGGCTGAGATTGCATTGGTTGAGATTGTGTAGTTTTTCAAAGTGCTTAGGATTGCATTCTTCGTTGTTTTTCGTGTTTCACACTCCTAAGTTCCTATTTTTATCTTCAATTTTTTTTTAATGAGTCTATAATTATTTTTTGTATGTTTGATAAGTGATTAATTATATTGATTTATTGGTTTATGGAATATTTATATTAATGCTTAAATATATTGATTTCTTTTGTTTGGTTTGAAATTATTATTGCATTGAGTGAGCCTTAGTTTCCCTTTTAAGACTCAATACAAAAATCATTTACTCCGTCCAAGATTTTTGAATAAATAATATACTTCTTTTTTTTTAAATTTATTTAAGCGAAGATAATAATAATTTCTAAGTATTGAATCTTGAATTTTTCAGTTTGACATTTTAAGAAGATTAATCATTTTTTCATAGTTTAGTACATATATATATATATATATATATATATATATATATATGAAATGTCATGAATATTTGCCAACTATATTTTGTATTGATGTTTGTGTGCATATTTGATTGTGATTGATAATCACTTTCATTTCGTGTAACTAGAAGACCAATGCGAAATGTGGCAAAATTTTGTGAAATTTTATATATGTGTTTTAAAATTAATATGTACCGCTAAACTAAGAAAAACGAATCTTCTTGAATGGGATGAACTCACACCTTGAATACAAAAGCGATGTGCTAATTTTGTTAAAGATTAATGAAACTGTTCACACAATTTTAGTATATGTATGTATGGATCGAGATTGGATTGATTCACCACGCAACAATGTTGACATGGTTATCAAACTCGAGAGTTAACAGGTTAACTCGTTCGAGTTTACGTTTCCAGTTACCCTGAACGAGTTGACTTGGAAGCAAACTTGCTTTTAGACCAAACTCAGTAGACTCGCTGTGAACTTGGTAAAATTGGTTGAACTCACGAGTCTGCAATCGAGTTGGCGAGTCTAGAAGGATTTTTTTCCTTAAACCCAAAACGACCCAATTTTCGTGTTAGGGTTCTTGATGTTCGATGTTGCTCATCGTTGTTGCTTTTCCTTTGGTGGTCGCAATCATAGTCGAGTTCGTGGGTGATCACCGTTGTTCTGCTCGGCATGGTTGTTAGTGTTCCAATCGTTATTCCCATTTTCTTTTCTCTAGTGGAATCTTAAATCTAGGGTCGGTGGTAGGAGGCATGGGAAAACTTTCCATTTTCTATCCATTGTGTGGTAGTTTCTTTATGGAGGTTTAGGTTTTCTTATTCCATTTGGGCTTCCACAAAAGTTCAAGAAGCCCAAGAACCTTTTATTTTTTACAAAACACAATATATCTACAACTAATTAAAGTTATTATGAAAGAATAATAATATTAGAAAAATATAAAAAATAATTAAAATATAGAATATGATAAAATAATAATAATAATATTTTACTAAAAATATATAAAAATTATTTATAACATCATAGAATATTAAATTATTATATTATTTATAAATATTTTAATTTTTTTGTTTGAAGTAAACTCTTACGAGTTTACGATTCAAGTTTACTAAGCTCCCACGAGTCTATGTAAATTCTAGAGTTTTACAACCTTGGGTGTTGAGTATCAGAAAGGAGTAGAAGAATCCATACAATGTACACAACGTACTGAGGGTAGAAGTGACGATGAAGTGAATTTTAGATGTGCTTGTGTCAACCTTATCTATTTCATGGCAAATTAATACACTTCCCAACTTTTTCACGAACTGAAAATGTTGTGGATTCCACCATGGAAGATTGACTTGAAGAAGACAAATTAGAAGACATGATCTGTGATGTTGGACTGAAGCTTTTGCCCAAACTCATGTGTAAGATAATGTCTACTGATGCGCTTGGAACTTGAACAAGATGTTTCAAGATTGCAAGAATAGTTGCATACCAAGAAGGATTTGAACGCTACACTAGAAGTACAAGATGAAAAGTGACGACTTGAAATGAATGATGAGTTTGGTGGGAAGTGGCTATGAGAATTGTTCGATCTCTCAAAAGGAGCTCTGCCTATTGACAGGAACCCAGTTAATGACAAGTCAGCCATAGACAAAAAAGAACCCTGTAAGGAACAAGTTAGTCAAAGCAAAGAACAAGTTATCCACATAGATAGAAAAGAACCAGATCTATCAATCATAAAAGGAGCAAACACATTGTGGGAGGAGTTACTACACATAAGAAGCAAAGATGAAGGATAGAAGAACTAAGAAGAAGGACAAAAAAACATTTAAGTTTATGGGAGAGTTTTGTCGGATTTGGAATAAACTTAAATGAATTAGTCGTTGAAGTCTTATGGGTAATAAATAAGGATGGCAACGAGGCGGGGCAGGTATACAACTTTTGACCCATTCCTATCCCCATCGGGTAACGGGTATATTCTTATACCCATACCCATTTTTTTACTGTTTCAAATATCAATTAAATAATTTTTATAAAAAATTTTAAAAATTACATCAAAGAAATCATGATACTATCAAAATATTCAATATTAAAATAACATACTCTTTTTTCTTTTCATGATGTCAAATATTAAAAAAATATTATAGTAGTATAAATCTCAAATAATTATATAAAAGCTTAACAATTACATATTACTATAATAACCAAAATATTTATTAATTTTACAAACGATTAGTGGTTTCATTTGCATTCGATCCACCTACACATAAAAAAAATGAAAAATTAGACATGATATAATAATTGAAATTAAAAAATTTATTTAATAGAATATAAAGTATGTTCTTCATCAGATTCATTTTCACTCATGAGAACATTTTTTTCTTTTAATTTTTTAACACCTACAGACACCAAATGTAGAATATTAAATGAGAATTCATAAAATAAATACTAACAATAAATATTAATAAATTTGATTAACTTACCTAGATGGTTTGAGTTCCATATCCAACTTCTTGTACACATCAAAGCCTCTATAGTGATATGATGAAGTCGACTATGGTGAGAAGTTAATATCTAACCACCAGTACTAAAAGCAGATTCATAAGTTACAATTGTTATTGGAATAACTAAAACATCCCCTGCAATTGCTTGAAAGGTTGGAAACTTTAACCCATTTTTTTACCACCATGATAGGATATCAAATTCTTGTATAACTGGCAAATTATCTTCTTCCAAGTAATAATCCAACTCTATTTTCATAATTGTAGTTCTAGATTTTTTCTTTTTTGCCATAAACTCTAAAAATTCATTCACATCATTATCAACAACCTTTCCCAACTCCAACAATGTAGCTCTATAAGAAAAAGTTTCATTCTTTTTTTTTATTGATATTCCAAAACCAAATCATAGCACATTTGACGAATCCTACTAAGTTTTAGATCAAAATCAATACCATAGAATTTAAAAAAATAATATTCTAACATGTCCATCTTATACCTTGGATCTAAAACTAAAGAAATTGTCAATATATCATGAATAACACTCTAGTAACTTTCAAATTTCTTTAACATTTGTATTGCCATATTTTGAATGCTTGTCTCAGGAAATTTAACCCAATCATTTATTGCAAGCTTGATCTCACAAATTTTTGGGAAAAAGATGTTGGCAGTTGGGTATGTGGAGCCAGAAATGATTTTTATGATGTCATTAAACAGTTTTAGCCTTCGACAAACATCCATTGCAAATTCCCATTGCATATTAGTTGGCAAAGAAGTGTATTGAGCTTCACGTTGCTTTAACCTAAAAAACACATCCTTATAACATATGGCAATATCAAGCATCTTGTAAGTAGAATTCCATCTAGTTGTCTAGCTGTTTCCTCAAAATTTTCCACCCTTTTAGGAGTTGTTGTCTGATATGCTACATTTTCTCGAATTTTTTCCACCCCTTATTTTAGAACGGCTAACCCTTCTTTCACAATCAAATTAAGGAGTTGTTGACCCTTTCTTAATGAGTGTGTCCAACTTCAACTTATCCTTAATTTTTTCAATCATGCTATCATTTGTGCTACAATTGTCCAAAGTGATAGTAGACAATTTTGTATCAATATTCTAATTGAACAAACAATCAACTAATACATTGCAAAGTCGACCAGTTGTGTGAGGTGTGAGAACATAAATGAACCTACAAATTAAGCAATATTTTGTAAGACATATACTCTTTCTAGAGGCGCACAAAAAATTATTGAAAACTTATAAATTAAAAAAGTTGTACCTCAAAATTATATTTTGCAAGGTCCAATTGTCATCAATATAGTGAGTTATGATAGACATATACCCTTTCTTTTGATTGCTTGCAGTCCATATATCTGATGTAATTACTATTCTTCCTTTATTTGTATCTATCAACTTAATAACAACTTGTTTTTCATGTTCATAGATACCGAGCATCTCTTTCTTTATCATATTTCGTGAAGGAAGTTGAAATAATGGTTAAATTGTTGTCATGAATCTAATAAAACCAATACAGTCTACTATTGAAAATGGATAATTCATGCAATATAATCACTGTAGCAACTTCCCTCTTGGTATTTTCTTCATTATAAGCTCCACAAGCCAACTCCTTTTTCCACTTGTAATCTTAGAAAAAAGCATTTTTTATCCCCCTTTGTTAAAGCCTTCTTTTGAATACATATGTCTAGATGATGGTGCAAGTGCTTGGTTCCATTCTTTGTTTCTCCACCAAGCAGTTTCTTGCAATAGTTACATTTAGCTTTGCATTTTCCATCAACTTTTATCTTTTCATAGTGTTGCCACACAACACTTTCAACTTCCCTTTCTTAGGCTTTGCTTGTGTTGTTGAATGTATTTCATCATGTACTTTTGAAGGTGTTTGCGTAGATGGATTCAGTGGAGATTGATTGTCGTTATTGGAACTTTGAAAGGGAGTTAGTTGTTGTGAACATTGTGGTGGACTTGGTACCTGCAAATCTTGATCTCATGTGCTCATTTTCTCTAGGGTTAAATATGTTTTTGGTCCCTTAACTTTCAGTGAATTTTGAAATTAATCCATTTCGAAATTTTGGACCAATTTAGTCCTTCATCTTTTGAAATATGTCGATTTAGTCCTTTTAATTATACTTTGTTAAGTTTATTTGACATTTCAAGCGCGTTTCATAATAGTAGTTGACTTAACATTAAAGCAAAAATGTGTCAAACAATATAAACAACATAAATACAATTTTGAAATGTGTACGAAACATCAAATAAACCTAACAAAATTTGGTTATAAGGACTAAATTCATGTATTTCGAAAGATGAAGGACTAAATTTGTCTAAAGTTTCAAAATGGACTAATTCCAAAATTCAATGAAAGCTAAGGGACCAAAAACATATTTAACCCTCACCAATGCAGTAAGGGTTTTTGGCCCCGGTTGTTTTTTATATTCTGTCCGGGTTCTAGAATTGAGGCATATTAGAACGAGGCCAAAAGGGGGTGGTTTTTGGCCTTGGGTGTGAACCGAAGCCGTAGAGCTACTCTTCTACCACGGTTCTAATGTGAACCAAAGCCATTCTGTAAAAAATTTGGAGCTCTTGCAGCAGCAGTGGTCGCCGGGAGACGCGGTAGTTTTTCGTCATAGTGGTTGGCTAATCGTCGGGAGACACAAAAGTCATCACTTTGCACACATGCTGCAACAACCAAAGGTTCCAATGCAGCAACAATCACAACAAAATTCGTCAAATTTGTTGCTACCTCATTCACAACAGTCACAACCACTAGGTTCATAACAACAATTAATGCCTCAGATTCACACTCAGCCCACACAGTTGCAACAACGGTGTCTCTTTGTGACAGGGCAATGGTGTGTTTTGAACCCTAAATCTGTGAACTCCAAAGCAACACAAACGAATCAAGAATGCAAAAAAACAAAACAAAACGCGAAGGGAAACCCATTTTTCGAACTCACCAATAGAGAGCAGCGACGATTTAATCGGCGACAATGGATGGCACGACAGAGGCGACGACTCACGGCGGACGACAACTGCAGCTGGTCGGCGACGGAGTTGGACAATGGTGGTGGCAGAGAGAGCGAATAGGTTTTTGTGCCTAAATAGTTGTGAAAGACGATGAATAGTGAAAGGGTTTCACGATTTAGGAATTTAACAGGCTTTATGGCCTCAGTTCAATTAATAACCGAGGCCTAAAGTCCATTTACTGCTTCAGTCCCTAAACACCCGAGGCAAAAAATGTTGACGTTGGTGGCAATTTGGAAATTTTGCTTACTGGGTTGCCTTATAGGCTTCGGTTCTTTTGTAACCGAGTCCTAAAGTCCCTTTACTGCACCGGTTTTCAGAGACCTGAGGCAATATAGTTGAACGAAATTACAAAAATGCCACCGCCTCCTTATAGGCTTCGGTTCCACTATAACCGAGGCCTATAAGGCGAAGTAAAATGTTAAATCTGCACTAGTGCCTTTTTCTCTATAAACTAATATAGGTAACACAAAAAAAAAAATCAAACAAAGTAAAAAGGTTAATTTCTTTTATAACAAAATATAAAAGGAAAACCAACACTACTGAAAAAACTCATATTTCCTTCCAATTTTGTTTTGAATTTTTTTTTGTAAGAAATACTTATAAATTTTGTTATGAAAAAAAAATTGCTTGAAATTGCTACCAATTTTTTTGCAAAATATTTTGTAGGAAATACTTGTGAATTTTATAATTTTGTTGGAAATAATTACTCACGAAGGAATTATCTGCCAATTAAAATTCTTAGAAAAAATAGTAGGAAAAAGTCTTTTCTTGCAAATTTTTTTAACAAATTTGCAAAAAAAATTTCATGTAATATGAGAATTTTTAGTAGTGCAACAATCAAGTTTAAAAACATTTCAAGTATTTTTTATACTATTAAAAATTTATATTATACCACTTAAACGAAATAACACAAATAACAAAATTAAATTAATAATAATTCAAATTTAAACATAGATTCTTGATCTTTTGATCTTGAATTAAATTAAGGGTTTATGCAATTGAGCACTTAAAATTGAGAGTAAAACATTCTCATGAAACAAAAAATAAACAAAAAATAAAAATATCATAAAGGAGTAAAAATAGTTAAATGTGTGACCGAAATTTGATTCAATGAAATTTAATTTCCATTTGAATATAACACAAAGGGAAAAAATGTATAATTAAGATTGTGATAAAAGAAAAAGCACCTTGAAGATCTTCTTAAACCTTAAAGAACAAGCCAAACAATTTAGAAAGAGCAAGAAAAAATGTATAACAAAAGTAAAAAAACAAAAAAACAGACGAGCCACAAATTAAAAGTCAAACATTCTCATGAAAATAATCACATATAAGAAAAAAAATTACCTTAAAAATTAAATCTTGAAAATCAAGTTAAACAATTGAGAGAGGAAGAAAAATTGTATAACCAAAAATAGAGAATAAGAAATAGGTTATATATATATATATATATATATATATATATAATATACATAATATAATGTAATATAATATAATATATACATATAATATAATATAACATAATATATATATATATATATATATATTAATGATGTATATTGTAACGTCCCATTTAATAGATAAATCTAATTAAATAAAACATCGTATGAATTATAATATCAAAAGGGCATAAGACTTAAAGTATAAGGATTTTACGGTCATCCAAATATACCAACGAGAAAATAGAGGTACTACACAATGCTAGAACAAAATATAAAAGTTTGAACACATGACCAAAAGCTTGCTCTTAGAGCAAGAGATTACAACATAATAAAGGTCCTTCAAAATACGAGTCCAACATCAACCCATGACCATTTAAGTTGCAGCATCCCTATTGTCACTGCGATCACTAGGGGTTTCCATATCTACTCACACCAAGGAATTTGGTGATCATTGCAAAAAGGAAAAACCACACAAGAAGACAGCCACAAGCAAGAAAGGTAAGCTAGAGTAAAAAGGTTTTATCATACAATTAAGCATACAATTTAAACGTCAAGAACACATCAATGAATCAAGCATGTGATAGCAAAAAACAAGACTTTAAGACTCAATTTATCTGGATACATATAATCGGTCGGATTCATTGGATACTTGAACTTGTGGTTGCCTCTACTGCTCTGCAGAGCCATTGCCAATGGGTTTCACCCTACCACACACAAGGTTAGCCTTCAAACATCTAAGGCCATTATCTTGCCAAAGACCATAAGGCCTCCTACTATTCTCACCACTAGAGTCAGTCCGCTCTACGTGAGACTAACTGACTCTTTAGAGTTTCAGGATGCAATCCTTACTTGAATCCTTACATAATTATATACACTACAGCACTACCATGAAACCTTACAAAGAGATTCATGGAATTACGTCCATCACATACGACACCACCATGAGATCTCACCAAGAGGTTCATGGAATTACGTCTAACTCATACCATAGCCATGTCTCACCAACCAACCATAGATTTATCATGCATAACAATCTCATGCCAATATCCAACCAACCAACCAACCAAAAATTCATGTTTCCCATTTCATACTCAACATAGCAAAGTCTCATTCTCCTTTAATTCATACAACATACATGGCATCATACATCATGCATTTACGGTAAAACACTCTATCATACAGGCAAGCAACCACATCAGAGAACAAATCAAAACTAGAACATGAAACCTACCCCAGTCTCGCTCAAGCTAGAAGTCCTCGCTATGGCGAGAGAGGTTCTCTCACTCGGGCAAGCCCTTTTTGCCTAAGCGAGAGCTCGAGCAGTGGAACAGTGGCTTTTGCGATTTCTCGCTTGGGTGGGACCTTCTTGCCTAAGCGAGATTACTCCTCGCTCAAAATGAAGGCTCGTCATCTGAGCAATAGTTCGAGCAAAAAATCTGGGCGAGCTTCTGTTAGTCTCGCCTAGGCGAGACACGCTCGCTTGGGCGAGAATATCATTTCTCACCACTGTTCACGCGTGCAACAGTCATACATTTGTAACCAAACCACATTTATCATTATTCCAGGCAACCATAACAACACATAATCATCATACACACGAAACAAAATTAAAAATAGAGAGATATGAAGGAGCACAAAGAACCCTAGCTTCCCTTACCTTTTAGTAGAGCTAAACTTGAGGGTTTAAACATTAACGGAGGGGCACCTCAGCTCCAAGAACGAACTCAGAAACTGTAAGGTACAAACATAGGAACGAGAATGAGCCTCTAAGAACGACTTAAGATAGAACAAGACAACCAGAAAGGAAAAAGAGAAGAGGAGGGTGAAGTTTAACTTACATGGGGGAAACGCTCAACTAGCTTGGAGAGAAAGGGGACTCATTCAAACCCTAGCAGAGCTCTTTGCCTCAACAGTGGAAAGGGAAAGGTTCTTGTTATCTAAGAATGGGCAGATTGAGAGGGGTTAGGGCTGGAAAAGGCTAGGCCCTTAAACATTTAAGGCAGAATTAAATTGTTTTTTATATATATTATATTATATATTATCTTTTATATATATATATATATATATATATATATATATATATATATATATATATTATCTAATAAATTATAGATATTTTAGTAATTTAAACAGGAACGGGTATTTGGGCGAGGATATGCATATCCTCATCCCCATCCCCATTTGAAAATTTCAGGTATTACCCATACATATTTATACCCAGTCAATGTAGGGATTCCTGTCAAAACGGGAATAGGTTTGGTTGATACCCATGAACACGAGTTTATTTGCCATATTTGGTAATAAATGTATTAACCGTTGAAGTCTTATGGATAGTTAATGTATTAGCCGTTGTAGTCTTATTGGTAGTCAATGGAGTAATAAATTTGTGACAAATTTTGAGTATTTTTTTTTTTAATTACCTTTTTTTCGTATCAACTTTCCGTACGATTTTGTCTTCCCAAAATTCTAGTTATCAAGTTGCACCATTTTCACAAATATTAATCGCAATATTTCACTGAAGCAGTTTCATGCAAGGGCTCCATTTCAGATTTGACGAGAAACACAATTTTGTCCCATAAGAATCTGAATTAAAAATAGTTTGTTTAACTAAGACAAAGTTAAGTATTTCATAAATCTAACACCTGGCGTACGTTTTTTCTTGTGCGATTCAATAGCTTTTCCGTTAAAGAAACGTGCGTTGTGTATGCTGAAGACAAGACAATCGTAGAGGTTGCTATGGCTGGGTGTTGGCTTTCCATCGTGCCAACACAACTCATCGATGTGCAATGATGAACCGACATGGATGATTATTTTTAACGTAAGTTTCGAAACGAAAAACATAAGAGCATTTTAAAACCACAGTACCACATACACATACCTATGAAGATAAAATGGATATAGATTACAAATTCCAAAATATACGATATCTTATATGTGTTATATATGTATGATGATATGATAGATGATTATGATCGAAAGATGTTATGATTAGTTATGAAGGAGAAGGGTTTATGGTATAAGTTTGGTTGTGTTGTTACATTTAATGGGTAGTTGTAGAGGGTGAGGTAAACAGTGTCTTGGTTGATTTTCACGTGGAGGTTCTGGTGTTAGTCCAGTTTTGGAGTTGGAGAGTGAGGAAGTGAGTTCTGACCATAGCCTATAGCTACACACTTCCTACTTATGGGAGGGACAAATTTAATGCACCTTCTGTTAAAATTGTAACCTTTTGAATTTATTTTTTCAAGGTTCAACCTTTTGAGACTTTACCCTGGCCCCATTGTGAAGACTGTAACAGCTAAATTATTGCAATTGTGGGTGAAGCAGATGGTGTCTGCCACCCATAGCATGAAAATGGAAAGCTACATAAAAAGCCACATTGAAAAAATGGGCGTGTGCCATCACCATGGCAAAACACTGCTTAATGTTGGGAACAATGAATGGATTTTGTGTCTTTTCCTTTACTTATTATCACCTTCTTAGCAAACACCTTTCAAAGGACTCAAAAAGTGAAGTCCTTTTAAGATATCAAATTTGCTTTTATTACTTCTTCATCTATTGTTCCATTATACTTTTTCATTAATTCAAGTTATTTTTTTATCTCTTTTACAAACGATAATAAATTTATCAAGAGTATATTATATTGAATTTAACTTTATTTAATTTTCAACATCATTTTTCTTTAATTTGAAATCAAATTCATACTTTTCATTTGAATTTTTTCTATTACTATAGATAAAAAAAAAACAGTACAATAAAAAATTTCAAAAAACAATAAAGCTAGCAAGTACAAATCTGTATGTTAATATTTAAAAGAAAAAAGTACAAGATGAATTATATATGAGGCCTAAGGCAAAGGCCTTGAACCTACGAAGGGACTTTGACATATTTTTGTATGAAAAATACTTTTAACCTGAGAAACTATCGAGTTATTCGAGATTACCAAATGTGATATTCCCAATCAAAGTTGCTAACATATTTTTTTACAAGAAAATTCATAATTTACAAGAAAAAATAACAATAAATAATATTAATTTAGCTTACATTGATATGAAATTATCTCCTAAAATTTTCTGACACACAAGATATTTTTTCTATCCATTGAAAGTTAAGACACATCATAAAGCTTTATTACTTTCATCTTTTGAATGCATTTAAATTAAAATGATTATATTTATTTATTTTTAAAGTTTGAGAATCAAAATGTATCATATCAAAATTTAAAACACAAATTTTAATTTTACTTAAAAATTAAAAATTAAAAATGTATTTAATCCAAAAACTATGCGAGAGTCTCTTGCTTACCATAATTCCTTTTGTCATGTATTAAAATAGTCCACAATAGAACAAACATGATTACATTCGATTTGTTTTTTCTCCTTTGCAAAAGAAGGAGGGGTTGTTTTTTACCTTGAACCACTGGATGGATGGTTAGCTTTGAACTGAGAAAGTGGGTTCTTATTTCCCAACAACAACGAATAAAACAGAGGCAGAAACAACAACCATGATGATGGCTATGTACTTATGGGGTGGCATGATTGGGTACAAGGATCATGATAATAATGATGGTGATGATGAAATTGGACTTTGAGGTACATTAAGGTATGTGATGGTGTGCATGATTGGGGTAGCAATAATGTTCGTGATCGTGATGATGATCATGCATCAATCGGTTATGGACAAAGAAAGTGTTACGCCAGCTGCGTGTGCATGGAAATGGCATGGCACGCGGTGTACCCTACCACTGTGCTTTTCTGGTTTTGGAGTTTGTGAGAATTATTTGAGGCTCATAATCTGTGTGCTTTCGAAAGTTTAGGTCTGAAGCTTGCGATGCAAAGAATAAGATGCATGTGGTAAAGGCCAAACGCCAAAAGCTTGGGTTTGGAACTTATACGAAGACAAGGGAATCATGAGCTTCAAAACTGAGGTGGTTTTTTGTACTTCCTACTTTCTCTCTGCTCCATTTTTTTATTCTTATTATGTTCTTTGCCTTTCTTTCATCTTCTTATCCTCACACATATATTTTTTCTTTCTTTTCTTGTACTAATGCTTCACCCTCTTTCTGCTTCTCCTCCACACCTTTTTAACCTTTGTGGTGAACTATGGAACATCGATGCTATGCTATTTATCTTTTCATGTTAAACTAGGATAAAAAATATGTAAACTAAACAAAGTCTTGTTGAGAAATATTTTGATAACTAAATTTTAACAACTTTTTTTTATGATTTGATTTATCTTTTAAGTGGTTTTGAAATATAGAAAAATGAGAAAAGGGACAATGATAATTTGACAATTTTCTCTTACAATCTGAGGTGATATATTCTGAGTGATTTTGAAATGTAGAAAAATGAGAAAATGAAAATATGGGAAGTCACTTAGAAAATGTTACCTCAAATTATAAAAAAAAATTGTCAAAATTTAATTTTTAAAAAATCACTTTCTAATAAAAAATGGGAAACCACTTAATGGGAAACCACAAAATTGAGTTGTTAAAAAATTATTTTCCAAACAAAAATTAGGAAGGAGTTGCTAATTAGGGCCATCGTTTTTAGAAAAAAAAAATTAATTGTACAATAAAAAAAATATTATTTTTGTCTTTCAAAATGAACAATTTTTAAATTTCCAATTCTTTTAGAAAAAAACTAAAAATAATTAATTAATAATGTTATGAATATTGTAACACTCTAGAAAATGGCGTTTTAAAAGTGGTAGTGGTTAAAAAATAGTAAGACTCTATTTTAATATTAAAAAGTTTTAGTATAAATAGAATCGTTATAAACAAGTTTCATTATTTTAAAACACACTATCTCTCTAGAAATCATTTTTCTAGAGTTCTCTAACTTTTCTCTAGAGGTTATGTCTTTCTGGTCGTCTGATTGAAGAAACGAGACCGTAGGATTGATCATCTCGGCGAGCTCTTCAAATTGGACCGATTAGTTTCTTCGTTCGCGTAGAGCATTCTGTGGAGTTAGAAGTGTTGTCGTTTTTAAGGCATTGACATTTATAAAGTTGTCTAAGCAGGATAACAAGTAAGGGAAGCTAATTGTTTTGCTTAAATTTCGTATAGAATTATCCCTGATGACTCTGATTGCATGAATTTGTGCTTGTTTGATGCTTGGATCACTTGTTTGTCCTGAATTGGGATTTTTGGTATGAATTTTGTGGCTTTGCATGTGAAAACAGATTGGGAATATGATGTTTTCACCCAAGCGAGCAGCTCTCGCCTGAGCGAAAACACCAGAAACTCACCCATGTTATTACGCGAGGTCTCGCCTAAGCGAGCTGGTTTTGCTTGAGCAAGAGACACTCTCGTCTAAGCGAAACAGCTTAGCTTGAGCGAGAATTCGCTCAGACTTGGAGTTACCCTCTATTTGGAGCCTCGCTCAAACGAGAGTGACCCGCCTAAGCGAGATAGCCCTCTCGCCTAGACGAGATCTTCTAGCTTGAGCGAGAACCACTGCATAATTATGTTTATTTCTCTGTTTCTATTGGATGAAGCTATGTTTGAATGTTAAAATGCAAACTTAGTTATGATATGCATGAATTATTGTGACTAGTAAAATGTGTGGTGAAATTGCATGAAGTTGGAATATGAGAAGATGTGGTTGAACTAGGATTTCAAGGGAAATTCTACGGGGAATGTTTTAGTGCATGTAAGGATATAAGGACTCGGTTTTGGTTGGTATCCTGACACTCCAATAACCATTAAGGCTTATGTAGAGTATAATGGATTATGTCGTGAGGAGTAGCAGGAGGTCCTAGTCTTTGGACTCGATCAGTCTTAGACGCGAAGGGGACTTATCCTGGGAGTGGTTGGGTGATAACCCCTTGAGCCCAAACTCTGCAGAGTTTGGAAACCGTCACAGGTGCACGCCACCAAGAGATCCAATGTCGCTTACATAATCCGGATATTGAGTATAGAGTCATGTATTTGTCCTATGTTTGTGGTGGTCTATATGATTTTGGTAACAATGAGAAAGATTGCATGATTTCTGTTTATAACTGAACTGCATGATTCCTTTAATCAGATTAGCTTACCCTTGCTTTTGTGTTTCTATCTTGTGTTGTATGTTTCCTTTTGCGATGATCACCTTTTCGATGGGAGCAGATGTGGTTGTAATGTCAGAGGCACTTCTGGAGGATGAGGAGCCATCGTTTTAGGTGAGAGCTCTAATGGTGATCAGTTTAGGTATATTTTTATTAGTTTAGTGTAAGTATATAAGTGATATATTTTTATAATCATATCTTTTGTAAAACTGTATTATATTGTGTACACTGAATGATTGATTTTGGAAATATGATAAAACTCTCTAATTTTATTAGTTTTAAGCGGCTAAAAATTGGTTTAATTATTTTTTATTTTAATAAAATACTATAAAAAACAAAAAAATAAAAATAAAAAGATTCTTAGTTTTAGGAAAAAAAATGACTTTAAAATTGTGCAATCAGGAAGTTATTTTTTATTTCCAGCACGGTCCAGGAAACTTCCAAATTAATCGAGAAATATATATATTTGTTTTTCAGATTATATTATTCAAAAGGAAAAAAACAAAATAGGAAGTTTTCTTGTATGGGAGTGCAGGTAAAAAACAATGGAGGTACAGGAAGAATTGTTTTTCTTTTGTCATCAGTTTATTCACATGTTACATGGGCTTGAGGTTGGACATGACCCATAAATGTAAAATACATGTAAAATTAGGCGTAACTCAAATTTTGAGTAACCTAATTCATGATTTTTTTTTTCCTGCACTTTGTAAAAATCTTAATCCACCTCTTTTTATCCTAAAATAGTAACAGGAATGTAAAAGCTATATTCTAGAGAATTCTCATTCCAAAATAAAAGAAAGTGAATTTAAGATTAAAGATGGAGAAAGTTTGATCTATAATTTATCGTACAGTAGAGTTATATTTACAATTGTCTTCAATATTAAAATTGAATTGAAGTTCTTTTTAATTTGATCAATAATTTTAATTTCAAAGTTCTAAGCACATCGATGCATTAAATATTTAGAAGAAGTTTTTTGTCACATACATTCATATGTACAACTTATAAGAATTTGTCAGTATAAGTGTATTAAATAACTTGAAAAAGTGAAAATTACAATCACTCTAATCATAATTATTTATTAATATGTTAATTTTTAACTGTGTAAATAAAAATGAAACATTAAATAAATATCACTATAATTAATTTAAGATTCTACTAAAATAATTACAATCACTCTAATCATAATTGTTATTAATATGTTATTTTTTAATTGTATAAATAAAAATGATAAATTAAATCAATACCACTCTAATATTTTAAGATTTCTTAAATTAATTACAATCCTTATTTACTATTTCTAATTTAAATATTACATCCTGTAATTGATAACAATGTTAACTTATCATACCATCGTATTTACAAACTAATAGATCAAATAGGAAATATTTTCAAATAATTAAATTTATTTTATTTTATATGATATGATATATGCTTTATCCCATATTAATGAATGATATGTTAATGATATCGTTAAAAGATGTTATCACCAGCTTATTGAAATCGTTATATCTGCTTAAATAAATTAAATAATAAGAAAGGATGATGCACACATTTTATTCTTAATATATTCTTTAATTTCTGTAAAATTAACACTAAAATAGCTTCTCTGTTACCTCTCAAATTTTATTAATTTTTATAACTTTTAAGCCTTTTACTCTCTCACGTCTTACTTGTTTTCTTTAAATCTTTTATTTTAAATTCAAATGTCTTAAATGATATATGAAATTTAAGCAAAGTATAATACAAAAATAAGTTATATAAATAAGGTTTAATTACTCGTATAGTACCCAGTTTGAAACTAGTGTGTCAAATAGGTATCCGGTTTTAAAAAAGTGTCAATTGCATCCCAACTTTTGAAAATTGCTTTAATTAGGTCCCTTTCAGACAGAGTTGACTAACGCCATTAGTCAACATGCCACGTGTCAATCTGTGATTTTTTTTGTTTTTTTTTTAATTTTAATTTTTTTTATTTTTTTTTTAAATTTTTTTTAAATTTAAAAAAAAAATTAAAAATGTCACGTGTCAAGTTCCTTGTGTGACACGTGGAATTGCAATGCCACATGTCAGTATCACTATCAGATGTCATTGTGTTAATTTCAATTTAGTCTCCATTTATGTTTTTTCGTTTCAATTTAGTACCTACTTATGTGTATTTGATTCAATTTTGACCTAATATTTTTTAATAATTAAAATATTTTTTTATAAAATTAAAAATAATTAAGTATAAAAGTTTTACAAAAATTAAGTATTTGTAAATTGAGAGAAACATTATAAATATTAGTACTTAATTTTGTAAAAATATTTATACTTAATTATTTTTAATCTTATAAAAAATGGATTACAAAAATATTTTAATTATTAAAAAAAATATTAGTATTAGTACTTAATTATTTTTAATCTTATAAAAATGGATTACAAAAATATTTTAATTATTAAAAAAATATGGACAAAATTGAATCAGATACACATACTTAGGTACTAAATTGAAACAAAAAAACATATATGGAGACTAAATCGAGATCAACACAATGACATTTGATAGTGACACTGACACGTGACATTATAATGCCACGTGGCACTGACAATGCCACGTGTCACACACAGGGACTTGACACGTGGTATTTTTAATTTTTAAAAAAAAATTAAAAAATTAAAAAAAATTAAATTAAAAAAAAAAACACAGATTGACACGTGACATGTTGACTAACGACGTTAGTCAAATCTGTCTGAAAAGGACCTAATTGAAACAATTTTCAAAAGTTGAGAAACAATTGACACTTTTTTAAAACTGGGTACCTATTTGACACACTGACCCCAAACTGGCTACTATACAAGTAATTATACCTATAAATAAATACATGTTAATATTACATTTGAAACTCATATACAAATTTGTATTTAAATAATAAAAATTATTACAAATATTAAAAGTATTATGATAAAAATACCTATGCACAGATGTCATTAGCACCTAACTTTTCCCTCGTATAAAAATATATAACAATAATGGTGTCTTGTACACTAAAAATTTAAGATGACACCGACATTTTTTAATATGTATAATATATTTGAGTATTTTAAATTAAATTGTTTTTAATTTTTTTTATACATTGAGTCTTTAATATTTATATTTATCAATTGAATTTTTATTATTTAATAATTTTTGTATTAATTGGACGAAGATTATTTTTGTTTTGTCATTTTATTTACATCATTTTATGTGAAAAAAAAGTGAGGTTATGTAGTTAATATAAAAGTAAACTTATAATTTATGTAAAATGAGTGATTTTTATTGGTCTTATTAAATGGATAATGAGCTCTTTAGGATATTCAATTGTTTTTACAGACGATAGCAATGAGGTGGTGGTGTGGGTATAAAATGTTTATCTCATCTCCATTCATATATACATATACTTTTAATATTAATTAATTATTTTTTATAAAAAATATAATATAAACAAAATATGATATTTATCAAGTATTATTCAATATTAAAATGTATTATTATTTCTTCAATGACAAATATTTAAAAGGAATTTATAATTAAATAAAGTTCAAATCAAAATATTATAATTACACATAAATAAAATTTAATAACAAATAAAATACCTATGAAATTGCTGAGAAAAAAAAACTAAATTATTAATAATTTAAATTTAAACATAAATTTTTATCTTTTAAACTTTAATCTATGAATTGTGTGATAGACAAAATTCATGACAGCGACCATCAAATTATCATATTATAGGAAATAAAATGTTTTTTACAATTGAAGCGATAAAATTACACTTGTAAAAATGATTTAGAAAATATAAATAATTATATTATAAATCATCAAAACAATATTCTACATGATAACAATAAACAAAAAATAAAAATATTAAAAAAAATTAAGAATAATTGAATGTGTACATCCTATAAATGATTTGATACACAAAGGAGGAAAAAATATAATTAAATTTGTAATAAGATGAAAAGTACCTTTGAAATATTAGAAAACTTATAAAATATTGAACTAGTTAAATTATTGAAAGACAATAAAAATTATTTTAACCAAACAAAAGTTCTTCAAATGTAGCACAAATAAAGGATTAAACCAGATAAAGAAGATGGATTTTTCTATATTACATAGTAAATAAAGGGTTTTTTTTACATGATTGCATACTTGAAATTGAGAGTCAAGCATTTTTATTTATGTATAAAAACTAATAAAAATATTAAAGAGGAATATAAATTATCTAATGTGATACTTAAAACTCTTTTATTAACTGAAATTAATAATATACCATGTGAAAATAACCTTACAAAAAAAAATGTAATTAAAGTTATGATAAAAGAGAAAATACTTATGAGTGAATTTTATGGCTATAGAACAAGAAAAAAAATAGAAAGAGATAAAAAAAATAATGAAACTAAAGACTAGGATAATACATACATGTGTGTGTGTGTGTATATATATATATATATATATATTCTAACTAGACCCAAGTCCATTTGACAACCATAGTTAGGAATAATGATCGCTTTTGAGTATGGAGATTCATCACGATTTTGTCTTTAAAATGTACCTCAAAGGGTGAAAAGAGTATTTAAATTGCGCTCAACCTTAATTTCTAAGAGATGTGGGACTTATCATATGTACTGGAACAAACCTCCCAATCGAGGATAAGGGGAGTTGAAAGAGAGTTGTTGATCCCCTTGGTGGGCGCCAATGTTTCAACACGACCCAAGTCTGTCTAACAGCTATCGTTAAGAACAACTACCGCGTTGCCTATGTATTGTCCATTTTGAAACGTGAAGTTTCGTCACGGTTTTGTCTTTAAAAGACGTATCAGAGGATGAAGTGATATCTATAACAATATATAAAGAGGATTCCCTCTTTTGTATCCACATTTCATAATATCAGTTTTACCTTTCATTATTTTAAAAATTAGTTATTTTATAAATAATTTACTTTTAATTGTTATTCTAAAAATCTCTTTTGTCTTAAATCATTATTTTAAAATCTCTTTTTGTATATATATTATTTTTTTAATTTTATATTTAACAACTATTTTAAAAATTAAATATATATTTATTATTGATCTTAACTTAAATTTCTTAAAAATTAAAAAATTCAAATATATATATATATATTAATTTAGACAAAAATAAATACGAGGACGAGATATATCTATTTATGATTTTATATTATTCATAATATTAATATAATTTTTATCTTAATCACGTGAATATAAATAAATAAGACGATAAGAAAGATAATAATTAGTTCATTAGATTAATTAAAAAATTAAATAATAATAACTAAAGAACAATTATTCATGAAAAAAATTAAATATCTAATAAAGAGAACGATTAATACAAAGAAGTTATATGAATTAAGTGTACCGACGGATCTTTGATTGGGTCGGAGGGGACCACGGCCCCCAATTCTTTTTTTTTTTTTTAATTTTTTAAAATATTTTGAAATTTTTAAATTATATATGTAATTGAATAATTATAGAAATTAAATTTAGTATTTCTTATGTCTTTTATAAAGCAAAATATTCTATGATAATAAATAATAAAATATAAAATTAAATATAATAAAAAATAAAAACATCTTTTAATTTTTTATTTTTTTTAGTTTCTCACATATAGATTTTTTAAGAAAAAAAAAAGTTAAAAGCATTTTTCTCTCATTTCTTATGTTATTTTTAATTCTTGAAGAAAATATATTTTTTTTACTTATAAATATTAGTTTAATAGTTAACGTTATTTATTTTTATCTCGTTAACTTTTGTATGTTCACTTTTTTATGAATATTGAAAAAAAAAGTAATGAATTATGTGTTTTTTCATAATTAGTTTTTAATTGTGGTTTGATTATCATAGATTTTTTTTTAGTAATTATGTCTTTGAATTTTTGATTAATTATGATAAATTATTTTTTAATTTTAAAGTTTTTTTAAAAAAGTTTGGAAGATTGATGAGAATAAAAAAATTATTTATTTTTTAAAAGTAATAAAGAGAAGCTACTCATGAAGATTAAAATAAATAAATTTAACTTCTTTAAATAATTTGAAACATGATACTAATAATCTAATTATTCAATTAGATAAGTCATTCTTAAGGCTCAAAGAATTACAAGTGATGAATTTGATATTAATTCTTTGGAATGTGATACACAAAAATTTCCTTAAATATGAGAATATTCAATGAGTAAAATAGATGAAATTATGAGAGTTTATTTAAAATGGTATTCATATTAAAAAAATTATAAATTTGGACTGTATTCTTTTGGTTCCAAAATTATTAGTCAAGATCCACCACTGATTAAGTATAACGACAAACGTCCACTTAAATAATTTCAAATCTTTCTAGTCTCTTATTATGTTCTCTGTTCCGTGATGTGTTTCTGTTCGTCAGCCGTCGGTCGAGGTGTACTGTTAAAGGTGTTCTGATGCTAAAGTTAGCGTGAGATAGATCGGTTAAGGAAATAAATGTTATAATTAATGCGAGACAAAAATTCCAACAATCATACCTTTGACATGTACTTATAACTTTTCTTGTGGGCCGTGATTAGGATTGACCTAATCACGACCCAATTACTCTTAATCCTCATTACTAATATGTTCACGTTAATTAGATTATTAATTGGTTTTCAGACACACCGTTCGGTCATTGAGGACTAACTAGCTTGACCACATAATTTGTATAAAGGACCAGGGTGGAATCCTATGGACAGTCCAACTAACGACGACTAGGAAAGTCTGTTCAGTGTCTGAGAAACCGAGCAACGCAAATTGTAGTTCTCAATTGAGCCGATGATGAGTAAGAAACTGAGTAAAGTGCTACCAGACAGTCGATGATATTTCTGGAAACCTTCTACGAAGTAGTTCTCACGATCAGTTTTCATCTACTTGACGAGTTAGACATATTTGACGTAGTCGATCGGTCAAGTACAAAAAAATAAATAAATAATAATAATAATAATAATAATTACTATTATATTTAATACATAAACCGAGAAAGGCGCTAAAGACCCAGGGAACAAACATAAACTGAGGCCGGTTGTTTATAATTTATCTCTACCATTTATAAAAATGAAATAAATGGGAATGTTGTTTGATATGCCTGAAAATATTACTTTCTTTATATTTTTCAAATTTTAAGCTGGCCATTCTAAAATGAAAAATTTGTAATAAGACAATAAAGTTTTTTTTTCAGCCACAAGACAATAGTTGTTGACCTAACCAAATGATTCTCACAATAATATAAGAAAAATAGGGTTTGTGGCTCACGGGCCTGCAACAGAACAAAGGTGAGAAATTGAATAATTTTAGGTGTAACTTTTTATAAGAGTTTATTTACAAGAAGTTATATTTTGTGTTTTAATGAAGGTGTGGGTAAATTAAAAAGATGATAATTCAATTTAGTTTATAATCAAATTCAATTCAATTTAATTATATATTTAAAATGTGTACATGATTAGATTAATTTTAGATTCACATGGAATTTAATTGTTTATAAGTTAAGGGATGGGAGAAATAATTGATAAAATATATAGCAGCTCACTCCAACCCTTCTCTTGTTTTATTTTATGAGGGACTTCATTGTTAAAAAGTGTCTTACACTTACTCTATCTTTAGATTAAAATTTATAGTTTTCTCATCACTAATTAATATAAACAAATAATTGAAAATCAATTTAAAAATTTGAAAACAATCAAATCTAAATCTTATTTGAAATTTTCGAATATGCTCTTTCCTCAATTGAATAGTTTTGTTCAAATCTAGGATTGAAAATAAAAAAACTAAACTCAACCATTTACTGTATTTAAATATAATATTGTGCAATTATATTTAATTAACAATAACTAAACATATACGAATATGTCACTTGAAAGTTACTTTATGATTTGATTATGTTTTACTTGCAACACATTTATATTTATCATATATGTATTGTAATTCTTTATAATAAGATTATGTACTTTACATATGAATATGTATATAAGAGGAAGTTGACATTATGAATATAACAACAATAAAAAAATAACAATATGTATTTTTATTTAACAAATTTTCATTATAAAATTTTCGTTGTTTTGTTTTTTTGTAAAAAATTGTTTTCAATTTTATATTAACAGAAATCGAAAAACCAATCCAGAAATAAACGTAAAAGATTGATTTGATTTAAACTTCATATTAAATTGAACCAAACCAAACTAAAATGCGTTTGATTTTAATGTTTAGTTTTGATGATTATTTAATAAAAAACTAAATCAAATTGAACCGTAAACACTTCTATTGTTTGCTTTTGGATTGTATCAAAAATTAGAATCAGACAAGGGTGAACTTAGTAAGTATGTGGGGTGCAAATATTATTGGCAAATTCCTTTTTTACTTTCATAAAATTAATCATTTTATTAATTTCTCTTTCAAGTTCCTCTCCAAATTCAAAATCGCACTTTCTTCTCCCTCCCTTTGTGATTTACAGTACAAATTAGCTAAAAGAAAACGCAAAGAATTAATATTGAGTTTTTGCTTGGTTGAGTTCATTTTGCTTCTTCCTTTGTTCAAGTTTCATTTCTTCCTATATGCTCATGCATGGAGTTATCAAATTAGTATTTTTGTTGAAGAGTTTGATTTTGAGAATTTTTGTTATTAATTTGATGCATTGTAATCTGTTTTGGCCTTTAGTTGTGTTCGTTAATTACAAGGATCAAAATGTTTGATTCTAGAAAAGCTATCTACAAGTTAATTATTGGAATCTAAAGGATTTAATACGGTATAATATAAGATTAAAATATGAATGTTGATTTGTCACGTACCAAAATTCAAGATTAAGCTATGTTCGTTTGGTTAGATGGATTTGAGAAAGAATATGAAGATGAATTTGTATGGATTTGAATGGATAAATATGTATGTTTTTTTGAGTGGATTTAGAGGGTAAAGTGTATGAACTTACCTTGTGTTCCTTTGTGTGGATAACACTGTTTGTGTGTATTTGTACATACGGATTTGTGGCAACGCGTTTGTTCTTTTCAGCAGATATGCATGGATTTGCAGGCACAGATTTACGGGATCCATTCCACATTCCATCTTCGCTTATATGCCCAGATTTGAGTGTATTATAGGTAAGTTTACCAAATTAACCTTGTTATTTTTACCAAGTACGTGAACTAAGCTTTTCTCTCATTGTTTGAAGGTGATTGGTGGTGTTGTTTACTATGAACATGCACTAGTGTGTGTGGGTGAAGTGAACCAATGGTGTGGTGGTGTTATTTAATGACATTTTGCACCAGTGTGAGTGAAGTGAACCAGTGTAGGTGAGTGGTTGTGACGGGTGGCACACCGGTTACATAATCGGTGCAATGTGTGTGTGTGTGTGGCACTGGTTACGTAACCGGTGTTGTGTGTGTGTGTGGTGATTTTCTTAACTTGTTTTGTGTTCTCGTAGGTTGGTCGGAGTTCATTAGGTGTTCCATAGCTGGTCAAGGTGGTGGCCCATAGTTCATAAGGTCCTCCATAGGTGGTAAAGGTGGTGGCTCGAAGTTCATAAGGTCTTCCATAGGTGGTAAAGGTGGTGGTCCTTGTTGACGATATCCGTTGGTCGTGGACGTTGTCGGAGTTCAAGCTTGAAGATTTGCATAAGTTTGGTAAAGCAAGTTACTCAGTGAAGGTTCTGCACTGGAGACCAGATTCCAATTATGCTTGCCTTCTCTGTATATTATTTTGGTTTGCATCTACAATGTTGGGATTCATATACTGCACACCTTATTCAATTTTATAATTTTTTTCCCATTTATACAAAAATAAATTTTTAATTTTAATTTTATATAATTTTTAATTTTTTAAAATTTGTATTATTTATTTTTAATTATTTTTATAACATCAAATTACAAAATCATTCTCTTTCTTCATCAAGAGTATTTTGGTAACTTTCAAAATTTATCTATTTTCACAATTTATTTTATCTATCTCATTAATCAAATCTTTCACTAACTTTCATAAAACTTATCTCTAAATCTACTCATTTTATCCTTTAAATCCACTAAAAAAAACTCACATATCTATCCACTCAAATCCATCTTCACACTCTCCCTCTAATCCATCTACAGAAAAGAACACACCCTTAGAGATGAATTTTGTGAAAGTTAGCAAATGATTTGAGTGATGTGATAAATTAAAAAATATTAATAGATAAAATTTAAAGATTACTAAAATATCCTTCTTAAAAAAATAAAATAAAATAATTATTAAATAATTTAAAAAAATTAAAATTAAACAATATTTTAATTATTATTAATTATCATATACACAAAATAATAATAATAATAGTAATTACATATATTATTTTTTAATAATATTTTAATCAATATTAATTATTATACATATTTATATATAATTTTTAATTATTATATACTTAAAAATAATAATTATTTTATATATTAATTATGATATATTAATATATTAATTATTATATTTTTAACAATATTTTAATTATTATATATTTATATATATTATTAATGATAATTATTATTGTTATATATAAATATATAATTATTTATTATATATAATAAATTATAATAATAAATAATAATATATTTATCTATATATAATAATAATAATAATTAATAATATGTATATATAATTAATAATATATATAATAATTATTAAAAAAAATATGATTGTAAACATTAATTCACATAAATAGTTTAGTGTTTTTATTTTATTTTATTATATATATATATATATATATATATATATATATATATATATATATTATGTATCTACTCAAATCTCTGCTGTTTAGGAAGATGAAATTAGAAGGTTATTTTCTAAATCCGTTTCTGCATTCTCTTTCAAATTGGTACATATGAACATGAATTCACTCAACAATTTGTCGCAGCAAATTTGTGGTAAATGTACCATTAGCAAAAGCGAACACAATAAGGGTATGTTAACTTGAGACTTCTACCTTAAAATTGATTATGGTAAGTCCAAATTAGTTTTGGTATAGTTTTTAATGCAATGTCCTATCCAATGGATTTTAGACATTGTTCGACAATGCTTATTAAATCAAATGTACAAGAAAAATTAACAAAAAGTTGAAAATTATATTGGAAGTTAATAAATATATAAATTTTCTAAGGAGTTGCTTCTATTATATATCCTTGGATTTTTAGATGGAATGATATTTAGATAGTTATAACTTGGGGAAGATTTATTTTAGTTGGATTTGAGGTAATGTTATAGTTTTGGGTTGAGGGAGATAAGGTGAATTCAACATATAGAGAAGAGATTATTTGTGACGAGAAAAAACAAATCTTCCTATTAATAGAAAAAGAAAATAGAAAACTCTCAAGAACTTGGTTAAGTTTATAATTAACGAATGTTGTATTTACATATCTTACTGCAAAGTGACCAGAAATGTATCAAATTTTGCGAAAATATTATTGAATTTTTCCAAGTTATAAAAATCTTAATTGAATAAACCGGATTTCATTATTCTTGTTAAAAAAACATATCACAAGATTTATATATGTCTTTTGATTTTTTTTTGATGGAATTTTGCAGGACTTTTTTATTAATAAAATCGTATAAAATTCTAATCAAATCATTTTGTCATGATCTTATTTAATTATTTAATTCCAACAGAGACAAAAAAATTAATAAAAAAAAGTGATTAAGTGAATGCTGAATGGGAAAGATAAGGTACGGAAAGATTCTTTTTTTGTGCAAGAATGTGTTTTTTTCTCTCCACACAACACTTCTAAATTCCACAATCAATGATTTCATTCTATTGATTGTAGATTGTTTTTGATGAGACAACTACTCCAACAAGCAATCAACCAAAAACGACAGCATTAGAGTTTAATCCGTCTGAAACAACCACCAAACCAAACAAACAATAATTCAAATGCCTATTTCTCATGTTATCGTGTTCTTGTTGTTAGTTACTCCTTCCCTTTAAGATGGTTCAAGGATTCCTTTTCAGAAATACAGAAAGTTAATAACTTTAATAAAAGATCTTAAAAAAATGCACACTTTGAAAAGGAAGGGATGCATTAATATTTTTCTGTGACAACCACCGTTCTTATTACTGCTCCAGTTCCATATAAGCACGTAGTGGTTTCCAGCACACACACAGCTTGATTACTACTTTTGAGTGTTTCCTTTCAACATGGTGAATCCCACTGTGCCTTGGAAGGCCCCTGGTGAGTTTTGAGTTTCTGGGTTATCTTTTGTTTATGTGATCCCTTTGAAAAATTTAAACTTTATTGGTACTTAAAGAAGTTTAGCCTTTTCAGTTGAATTATTTTAGTGTAATGTAATGCTGTTATTTCCTCTCCTATATCTTTTTACTTAGTTTCTTTATTGGGGTGTGACAGAGATTGAAAATGACGACGATCTTAGAGTTCATGTGTTCTCTTCATCATCCGAGGTGAGATTAGTTTTAAGCTTTTCTTTCTGTGCCATCTTAACTTCTTCAGGTTATTCTATAAATGAACAGATTATTATGTAGTTAAATTGATTAATCTTTGTGTGGAAGAACCGGAAATCATCTATTGTTTCACCATTGGAGTTGGAAAACCAGATAAGGAAGAAAGTGGGGAGGATCAATTTTTTTATTTTATTTTCTGAATCTGCTTTTCAATTCTCCAGTATTTGCATAATAGTTGAATATACTATCAAAATCTCATGTCAGGAAAATTTTACTCTGGACAAATCTATACTTATCACATACTTTTGCCATCATTAATTCATAAAGTAATGTATTCTCCATTAAGCTTTGCAATTTCCATCGGATTACTGTGTTCAGTTGCTTGAAAAGCTTCATGAAAAATGGAGTGCAGTGGAGAAACAACCATACCCTGCTATGTATTCAAGTATTTTTGGAGGTATCACACTTGATCCAGCAATGATGGTAATCCCCCTCGATGATCACATGGTACACAGAGGGCATGGTGTGTTTGATACATCCATTGTTCTAGATGGGTAGGTAATGCTAATTTTTAGGTTACTCTATGCAACTCAATTACAATACTTGGATATTCATGTAACATAGCATTGAGTTTACCTTAAATTTTCAGAATTGTTTTGCATTTGAAACAAATATTTGTCTGATTTTGGCGTCTCTGATGTTTGTCCTCTCCAGATACCTCTATGAATTGGATGTTCACCTTGATAGATTCCTACTCTCAGCCTCAAAAGCAAAGATTTCATCTCCTTTTTCTCAATCAACACTTCGCAGCATTATCATACAACTGACTGCAGCATCAAAATGCAAGAAAGGAACTCTAAGATTTTGGCTGAGTGCAGGTCCTGGTGATTTTTTGCTGTCATCAGCAGGGTGTCCAACATCTGCATTTTATGCAGTAGTTATTGACGATGATTTTTCCCAACACAAAGAGGGAGTTAAAGTGATTACTTCAAACGTGCCAATGAAGCCTCCTCTATTTGCCACAGCTAAAAATGTGAATTATCTGCCAAATGTCCTTTCAGTGATGGAAGCTGAAGAGCAAGGAGCATCTTCTTCTGTATGGGTTGATGAGGAAGGTTACATTGCTGAAGGTCCAAATGTGAATGTTGCTTTCATAACTCAAGACAAAGAACTTGTCATGCCTCCCTTTGATAACATCCTACATGGTTGCACTGCAAAAAGGCTTCTTCAACTCGCACCCAAGTTGGTTGATCAAGGGCTTCTGAAAAGTGTAGAGACTAAAAAAATAACTGTGGAGGAAGCTAAAGCTGCTGCTGAAATGATGTATGTGGGAAGCACACTTCCTTTGTTGCCTATCATAGTGTGGGATGATCAACCCATTGGCAATGGTAAGTTGGTTCTAAGTATCGGTCTAAGTCACACATCGGATAAAATGAGAAAGTTAAGTATCATATAAAAAAATATATCCTCAAATCTATTATCTTAAAGTTTTGGATTAAAAAAGGTGTCAATTCCTTACGTAAGTTGGGTCCAGATACGAGAGTTTACAAATTAATTAACTTGAAACTATAAACATTATTTTCTACTTTTTCTGTTGCAAGTGTTTATGGACAAATGTATTCAAATAGGGCCTTAAAGCTAAGATCACTTGACTATTCCAAAAAATTACAAGACTTTTTGTGTTTAATCTTGACTGTTAGTAGTGATAAAAATTTACTTCTCTTTTTCCAATTTGCTCTTCTTTTTGTTCATTCAATTATATATGTTTGACAGGAAGTGTTGGAGAATTAACAATGCTACTTTCAAATTTGATGTGGGATGATATGGTAACTGGCCCTGGCACACAGAGAATACCTGTTCCTTACGTTTAGTGAACCTACAAACTCATCAAATCAAAGTCTGGTTGCAGAGATCTACGAAGAGGTTTATCTTTGTATTGCTTTATGTATTTTAAGTGTGAACACTGAAGAAGTGAAGCAGCAGCTATTTCCTGCTACAAAAAATTTATGTAGCAGATAAATAGTCCTTGAACTGTTTCACACTGTTGTATTGTACTGATATAATAATAACTTATTTTTCCCACATGCTTCAGTTGTGTACATGATTTCTTTTTCAGTATACTGCAACAGCAATATTGGCCCAAGTTTCTAAGCAGAGAAGTTCATTGTTTAATCTTACTTCAGATATGAATCAAACGTAAACTGTGTGAAGGAAAACTTCCTTTAATAGTTAGTTTGAATTAAACAAGGTCGGAAGCTAAAGAGCTAGAGAAGTAGTAGTCCACTCTAAAATCCTACACTTGAATTGATTTTAGATGAAAACAGATACAAAACATACAAGGGTGTGGCTTTTGTGTCCTTTTCTCTGTCCCTTTATTCTTTTGTTCTCTTGTGATCTATTTTTGAGGTTTGAAGTTTCAGATTCGCATTTTAAATGTGAAAATTTAAAATCGTTGCAAATAAGGTGGCATCTGAATCCTACTAAATCAATTATTACTACAAGAAAATTCTCGATTAGAAACTAATTTTAGTGACAAAAAATAATTAGTCACTATAGTGACGAATTTAAATACCAATTTACAAAATAAAAAATTATTAATTTCTAAAATAGTCATTATTATAAATAAATAATTATAATTGTTCACTAATTAATTAAATACCAATTTAGAGACTAAGTGATTTTGGTAATCAAAACTTAATTAGTGATCAATTTCCTTTGGTAGCCAAAATCATATTATTTAATTTTAAAGACTAATTATAGTTTTTTATTCATAATAGTGACTATTTTAATAACCAATAATTTTTTGTTTCGTAAATTAATATCTAAATTGGTTATTATAGTTACTAATCATCATTGGTCACTAAAATTAGTCACTATATAAATGTTTTCTTGTCGTGTATGCACTAAAATGGGATGGTTGCATTTGTACAAAATCTTAATATTAACATATAAGTATTGCTTATTTTAAATATCAGTCAACTAAAAATAGAATAAAATTTTAAATAAAAAGATTGTTATCTCTATTTAGCTTATATTTATCTTTTAATGCATTTTATCAGTATTATTTTAGCAGCCCAAGAAGTTTTACACTGTGACACTTATTTTAACGTGTTTTGACTAATGAGTTTTGAGAGACTAAATCTGTCAACATGTAGTTTAGGACTTTAGGTGAAATGTCTTTCACAAAAGCCTATCACAAATCCTATCGGTCCACTAGCAACCGAGGCATTTCAACTCAGACTGAAGAATCAACATGCTCGTTCAAACTTCACTTTCCATACAGATTCAATCAGTGCCAATATCTTTTTACTTGTGAAGGTCATTCGCAAACATATATAGTTATTAAACATGCAGGAACACACGTTAAAGTTGTTAAATTTATAGTTAAATATGTTTTTGGTCTTTTAACTTTTAGTGAAAAATAGAATTAGTCCATCCTCAAAACTTTGGCCCAATTTAATCCCCCAACTTTAGAAATGTGTGTATTTAGTCATTTTAACCAAATTGTGTTAAATTTATTTGACGTTTTAAATGTGTTTCATGATAGCATTTGCGTTGTTTACACCGTTTGATACATTTTCGCTTCAATGTTAGCAAAATGCGTTTGAAACGTTAAATAAACTTAATAAAATTTGGTTAAAAGGACTAAGTCCACATATTTGTAAAGTTGAATAACTAAATTTGGCAAAAGTTCTGAAGATGGATTAACTCCAATTTTCATTGAAAGTTAAGGGAGTAAAAACATATTTAACCCAAGCTTATATTTATAATATGAAATAATAATAATAGTAACACTAATACTTTAGACTAGAAATATAATAAAAGGAACTTAAAGAGATTAATTGTCTCTCAACTAATCTTTGTTGTTTATAAGACATTATACGGGAAACATTTAATGATACAAGAAAAAGGCTATATCTAGATAATTAATGATAATTGGTAAAAAACTCATAGGTGTGGCATATAGCAATTTTCCAATACAACTACTAAATACTTATATTTTACACATATTTTAATATGTCCCCTCAAACTAGAGTATACAAATTGTATATATTAAGCTTGAAACAAATAAATTCAATTTGGAGTCCTCTTAAGGATTTTGTGAACTCATCTACAAGTTGATTATTGAATATGACGAACTCAATATAAATTCCTTAGACAACTAAATAAAATTACAGGCAAGTCCTATGTGTTTAAACCTCTCATGAAAAACTCGATTGGAAGTAATGTGGAGAGCAACTTGCTTATCACAATACATCTTCATTTGTTCGATATCATAATTGTAGTTATTGAAGAAATCGTTTCACTCATACAATACAAGTTCACAAGTGAGAGATGTTATTGTCCTATATTCAGCTTCAACACTAGATCAAACAACCAAATTTTGTTTCTTACTTTTTCAAGAAATAATGTTTTCTCTAACAAAAACACCATATCCGCTAGTGAAGCGACTATACATGGGAGATCTTACCAAATCAGCATCATAATACCCAAAAATTTGGATATTCCCTTTATGATTTTACAAGCCTTATCCTAGAGCTTTATTGAGCTATCTTAAGATGTGGACGATAACATTTAAATGATTAATACATGGATTTTGCATAAAGTGACTAATAATACCAATTGCAAAAAGATAGATAAGGTATATTAATAGCGAGATAAGTTTCCCAACAAGTCTTTTATATCTCTTTCGGTTAGCAAGAGGTTCACCTTGATCTACCATTAATTTTTAATTTGGATCCATAGGACTATCAATTGGTTTATAGCCAGTCATGCTTATTTCTTTGATGATGTCTAAAACATATTTCCTTTGAGAAGTTGCATGGCTTTCTTTGACTAAGCCACTTCAATACCGAGAAAGTATTTTAAGACTTTCGAGATCTTTGGTTTGAAAGTGATTACATAAGTGTTTCTTTAGTTATGAGTTTCTAGTAGCATGATTTTTTGTTATAACTATGTCATCAACATACACAATTAATTAAACACATTTTCTAGGCAAGGTATGACAATAAAAACTGAACAATCTTCCTTATTTCATTTCATTCCAAAATTTTGAATCGGGTAATTGAATTTTCCAAACCAAGCACGAGAAAATTGCTTGAGACCATAAGACTGATGTAACTTACAAACCAAACCAAACTCCCTTAAGCAATAAAACTAAGAGGTTGCTCCTTGTAAACCTCCTCTTCATACACTTATGAAGACTCACCGTGTGATATTGAACCATTTATTAGAGTCATTAGTTAGAGGTGATAAGAGGAGGAGGAGATGGTCCAAGTGAAATAGGTTTATGAGAAGAATTTTAATTATTTGGAAATGTTAATCTCACAAAATCGACTTGTAAGACGAGGTTTGCACTCACTTATATACTATGAAATTGCCTTATCTCTAGTCAATGTGGGATCTCTAACACACCCTCCTCATGCTGAGGTATATACATCTCGAGCGTGAGACTAAACGTCAAATGATGGTTCGATAGTGGGTGGCACGATAGGTCCAACAAACAACAAATCTTAAATCTTATTAGGATAGGCTCAAACTCATGGCTTCGATACCATGTTAAAAAATAAACTTTAAGTCTAACATAATCCTACAAAATCGGTTGTAAGATGAGGTTTGCATCCACTTATATATTTTGAATTGGCCTTATCTTTAGTCGATGTGGGACTCCAACACACCCCACAAAATAGACCTTGTAGGGTTGAGTTAGACTTGAAATCCACTTCTTAACATGAGACGTTGGAACAATGTTAGAAGTATGATACACAAAGGCTCAATTAAATCCCTATAAGAAACCTATTGGACAAAGTTAACATCTTGTGTAGAAGAAGAAAATAAAGGATTTTCTTCAAAAATGGTGACACTTGCAGACATGTAATTGACATGTTTGTATCCACTTTGAGTAAGGAAGGCATATTAAAAGAAGGAATTCAACAACAATCAGAATTACAACAACAATCTACACACACAACAACTATTGCCAATTGTAAAAGACAACGAACAATGGTGGATGAAGAGTATGAGAAGGAGTGGAGAGCCTCGTAATCAAATTTGAACCAAAGAGATAAGGGTTGAAACAAGGAGAAGGATGTCCAATGATCCTTGTGAAGAAAATATAAAGTTATTCCAGTGAAGGGAAGGTGGCATGTGACCTTTACATGCTAAGCGTAATGGATGAAGATGGCACCCGTGGTGGCATAGTGGTCATAATAGAAAGAGGTGGTTAGTGACTGCACCAAAGTAAAATGGTGGCCAACGGTCGACAATGGCAGAACTAGTAGAGCGGATCAACCTTCTTTGTTATCAACTTAAGACTGAAAATATAATAAAAAGAGCTTAAGAAATTCATGATCTTTTTATTGATCTTTGTTATTTGGACAACTCCAACCATGATTTCGACGAAGGTCGGTGAGGCTCCGACAAAGTTCTGGTGAAGGTCTGGTAGCAACTCCGGTGGACAACAAACAAGAAGAAAGAACGGAAAGAACCACAAGTTGGGTGCATTGCAAGCAATCCCAATATTTAAAGAGAATGAGTGCACTTCAGACAACCCTAAAAGGATTGTAACTAAGATGGTAAAGAAAAGATGCAGAAGCTAGACTCCCAAGATCAAGAGTCATGATACCAACTTGAAAGAATTGATATGAGAGAAAAAAGATTTTATTTAATTGATTCATTTCAAACAGCACATCAACTTTTGTATATAGGAAATTCAAACCCTAAAGTATTAATTACATAAAATTTCTAGAACCTTCGAACAAGTTCTAACAACTTCTACTAATACATTTGATATCTTACCAATAACTTTCAGTATTGCATTTAATATCCAACTAACAAGGTCTTCAACATAAACGTCGCCGAACCCAAAGTCAACCATTCCAAAAGTTGAACTCTTTCCAACATTACAGCCTCCATATCTTGCTGCGATGAAGAAACAAAAACATGGAGCAAGCAGCAGCACTACCTCTTCAAGTTAAACACAGATAGCGAAAGCAAAGTAAATTTATTATAGCAAAGTTATAGTTGTTAGCGTGGTAAGTGCCACCAGTGAAGTCACGGTAATTTTGAAAGTCCAAGTCTAACGTTTTATCCATAACATCTTTAATGCATGTCTACTGTAGTTACCACTCACTATGTTATACATCCTACAGTTAAACAAAGTATAATAGATTTATATTGAACTCAAATTCTTCGTCAAAGGAAAAAGAAAACCCTTCTTTGACACGATGATTTAAGAGTTTTTCAAATGCTAGTAGAATGAAAAAGAATTGCCAGGACTTTATATTGTTATTAATGGTTACACAAAACGAAATGACAATACACAGCTGAACCAAACTTCTTTTTCACTTCACTTGATGTGTTTTTCAAAAAGTACATTTCTCTACATGTAGGTTGAGCAAAATAATAGTTTGCAAGTGTTTGCAAAGTAATGGTTGCTGAATTGAAAGTCACCATAAATATTTTACATGTATGTTAGGGTATTCTTAAAAAGAATTAGTTGTCATTTGTTCGACTATATATTAAGATAATTCGCCAAGTCTTTCCAATAGGCAAAATTGCTCCAACCAATGGAAACCTTAACAGTGAAGTAAATACATTTAGAAAATAAAATTCAAAAGATGAACTGTCAGAGGACAGAACTGTTGACTGTTCAAAGGGAACTACAATAACAATGAGATCTTTTACAATATAATTTGTGTATTTGCTTAGTATCCCACTTTGCAAATAGACAACTATTAGAAAATACAAATCAATGAATCTTTTACTATTTGCTTGTAACTTTGAAAACCCTCTAAATTATACAGCACTGCTGTCACTATTACTATGAGAAAAAAAATGAAGTAAAATAAATAATTATTAATAAACTAATAGAACATAGAAGAACAATTTCTTACAATAATATATGTACAATTAATCGGAAAAAAATGCATAAATAGAGACTAACACAAAATGATATCTTCTAACTCTCCTTAAGATGAGTTTAGATCTCGGGAGGTTTGGCCTTGCCATCTGTCAAACAAAGAACCAGATCATTCATAAGCATATTCAATGCAGTATAATGTGAATATAAAGAGAGAACGAGTGTTATGAAAAAGTGAACCATTACATAACTAGTACTACTTTTAAGAATAGTTATTAAAAGAAAAAATGTTAAAATGATAACTTCCACAAACCTTGAGAGAAGAAATCTTGCTAGTGGACTTAAATTGCTATTAGGATTATATTCCTTGCTTTGTTGTTTTTTCCTGTTATCAGCCTGTGCATTTCGGGTTTCTTCAGCGGACTTGGTCTTGCTGAATAGTTCCCCTGCTAGCCGCTGCAGGTCCTTCAATGAATCTTCCTTTGAACTGCACCACAAGAGAATGAGATGCATATACTTTTATTTTTTTGGTTTTTCTAAATAACTTGAACAGAAGGCAAACCTTGCCAATCGCTGAAGCAACTGTCTGAGAAGAGCTTCACAGGATTTAGGTTTTGAGCCCTCCATGTTTATTAAAGAATTGATAACTGCCCGCAAAACTGCCCCTTCTGGATCATCAGCAATGGCCTGCATAACAAACGCAGGCCATAACAATTTTTTCTAGTACCCAAAGAATAATATAGTAGTTTCTTCATATACAACTTCACTCTGGGGTTGTAATCTCAAGCCTTAGTACAATAAGTCATCATGTAGGAAATTAATAGTAATAATGAATTTTCAATAAAAGTAAAGCCTGTGTGCATTGTACTCAAAACTATAAATAATTAATATATGAAAGATTTAATTATGGAATATTGAGGAGCAATGCTAACAGTATAGGATGCTCTATTTGGATTTAAAACTTATTATGAACGAAAAAATGGAATATATGTACAAATTTACCTCTTTTAATGAAGGAACAAGTAAAGCAGATAATGGCACAGAGGATGACATTATTTTAGCACTTCCTTCATCATTATTAGCATGATGTGATCTTGACATGCCCCTGTGTGAATCATGTTCGCACGAAGTCTGAATAAGAAATCCCTAAAGAATGTATAAAGACATTTTTAACTCAGCAACAGAAAAGTTACTAGCTCCATTGCTGTGGATGTACCTTGAAGAATCAAAGCTGCTAGCCTTTCCATCTTTCTTGTCCTCCTGTCTATCATTGTTGATTTTTCCTCGGGCCAATCTTTCTCGAGAACCCACTTTCCTGAGCCCTCCTTGGATAGCAGCCTTTGCCTGTGAAGACAAACAGGTGGGAAAATAGTGCTTATAAGAAAAATATCAATTTGAATAAGTAATCACAAAGTTTCACAATACATTACAATTGAACAAAAAGAAATTTTTTTGGACACATGTGTTTAAGAAATAGTCTAAGAATGTACCACAAATAAATCTACTACATAACGGAACGAAACCTATACATAAGAAAGAGGGAGGCTCATGTGATCTAAATTAATCAACACGCAAGGGAAATTTATTTACAACTTGTATCATAGAAACAGAACCTCAGCAAGATTTGCCGAACTGTCTTCCATTGAGGAATTTGAATTTCTGTCATTAAGTCCTAGTCGAGACCTTAGTGGCTGTGGAGAACCAGGCTCATCATGCTGGCCACGTAAAACAACAGTCCCACTTGTAGAGGCATCATCAAAAGAAGAATGGCTGCTACTATACTACATTTAATTAAAATTCTCAGTTTGGGATTATACAGAACAGGTAGAAGAAATTATCAGATTGTAAAGTAACACAGCTTAAACATACTTGAGAGCTCTGGTCACCGAATACAGATGACCTTGACCCTTTTGGAGATCGAATAACAACAGTTCCTGATCCATTTCCGGATAATTCATCCTGCAAATTGAAATTTTCAGAAGGTCAAAGCTGTCCAGGTCGTTCAAAATGATAGTTCAACAAGTTAATAGGAACTCCATCAATACTTCATGATTGGCACATTTCAAATAACACTATCGAGATGAATTCTCCAAATAATTATACCACTACAGACAATTTAACTGCTGTTCATGCTGCTGAATGAGGAGAAACATTGGCTGTACAGAAAATTATCAGTTTCAGCTCAAATAAAGAAAGCTCATCAGATAATTATTTAGAGTTAACTGGTTAAGCATTCGATCATGCATTCAATGTTTTATAAAGATGTGGCCGCTAAATATATCATTCAATTGATTAGGTTAACGTATTTGACAAAGACGGACACGAAAAGTAAGTCATTTACATCTTCAGTGTGATTGTCCCGATGCTCAACATGGTGGGGAACTCGATCTCTTCCAGAGGAACTTTCAAGTGACTCACTAAGTGCCCTTCTATTAGCAGGTCCCCCTTGATAACCACTCTCAGGAGCTTTTCTTTGGGTTAACTGATTATGTGAAGCTTCAGCTTTCTTCTCTCTAAACTGAGGTGGTCGAGAAACATTACGAAAGGTTCCAGTACCCTGTGATCCACCAATATTGAAGTCCCATCCAGCACTTTTCAGGGTTTTACCCTGATCACTGCAAATTAGAAATAGTCCGTAAAAAATTCAATATGTAAACTAAAAACTAGTAGCCAACAGTTAACCTACCTGGATCGATTATTTTCTTCACCTCTGACATCTCTAGCCACTTTTACAGTATCTGATCCTTCCCCTATCCCTCTTGAGGCCTTTCTAGGTGTTTCCAGATCTTCTTCCTTTATTTGGTATTTTGGACGTTCTCTATAACATAATCACAAAGCATGATCATGTAAACCACAAGCTGGGAATAATACTTAATTTTAAATTTTTGATGGACAACATGCTAAAGTTGCATAGAAAAAGGATTTCAGAAATTAATTTTGTCTCATTATTTACTTTTTCCGAGATATAGTATTAGTTTAAGAAAATATAACATGAAAGAACAAAGGGCGGATGAAATTAATATGCAAAAGCAAAATTAGACACAATTACGTGTATGAAATATAGCGAGACCTTTATCAATGATTCACACCTTATTCTTTCTGCAAGCTTTGAACTCTTCCTAGCATTCCGAATAAAACGGTCCTTCAAAAGTTCCTTAGCACTTGGCCTCTGGAATTGAATCCATTAAAAGGGGGGGAATTAAGAGCCTGACAGAGAGAGATCAACTTCACCAGTTCGATTCCAAGCTAGTCTAAAAAGCTTCTAATTAGGGAAAACTAAATAATACATTACATCAAGTTGACATTTCAATAGGGAAAATATAAATCAATAGTTCTGTTATTCTTGTTACAGTAAACGAAATATTTCAGTAAATACTGTTTATTATTACCTTTTCCCCCAAAAAATTAAATGTTCTAGAAAAGCAGATTCAGTATAAAAAAGGAATATCATATGGGTGCTCTCGTACAATCCATAAATAAATCATTTCACTCAATTGGACTCATAAAGAAGAACCTTTTCATTACAACTATACCCAACAAAACTAAAGAAAATGAAATAATAAGTGTATGAAAAGCATTGACACTTGCCTCGGCAGGAACCTTCTTTAAGCACAATGCGACAAATTCTTTCATTGGACGGGAAAAGTGATCATCTAGCTGAAGAAAATGAGATTAAATGTCGACTGCTATGATGGAAAAAATAACATCCGGGTTTGAAAAAGCTCAAGAAACTTAAATGGTTCAAAACTAGAAAGTTTGACTAGATTGATACTAAAGAACACAACCTGTGGAGGATTCTCCCGGGGTATGATGAAAAGCACTCTCATCGGGTGAAGATCGGCTAGTGGAGGCTCCCCCTTTGCCATCTCAATAGCAGTGATTCCCAAAGACCAAATATCTGCCTGCATAAACAGAACACTCCTGTGACGATTCTAAGAAAACAATAATTAGCAGAAACTAAAATAAAGATGAAAAATAGAACCAAAGAGAAACAATACATAAAATATATAGAATAAATATATTACAACCTTTTCATTATATCCATCAGTATTCTGAATAACCTCAGGCGCCATCCAAAATGGCGTTCCTACAAATGTCTGTTATGATAAAAGAAATGTTAGCATATCCAGCCTAAGATGAAGAGTAATAATTTAGAATTCCAGGTAGTGTTTTTCAACCACACAAAGCCTTAAATGCAGTGAGGGTTATGACAGAAACATGCAGCCGATATAAGAAAAACTAGCAACTTGAAATTCAGAGTGCCCAACTCAAATTACACAAAATATCCTGCACCACAATTCCTCACTTTGGGAGTCTACACATTCAATTTGATTATCCAATTGGAAAAAAGAAATATTTTGTGCTCTTGAAAGGAGATTAAGAAGTTAATATTAAGATCATCAAGCATAAAATAACTTACATAAATTTTAATCTAAATATGAAAAAAATACTATATGAATAACCCATCCATGTTGAATTGACTTCAATGAAATATGTTTACCTTTCTCCTTGATATAGTCCTTGTTAACTGTGCAGAAACGCCAAAATCTGCTACCTGGTGACATTCCACTTGTATGTAAGTCCCCATCTCAAATTATTAAGTGCATCATTTTTCAGTGAAGTTCTATATAATAAACAAATTGGATATAACCTCTTTCAGTATATAACGTACCTTTACATCACCATTCTCAGACAATAAAATGTTTGCAGCTGCATAATAGACATGTAAATACTGTCAATTGTAAAGCTAATACAAAACAAAAAGAAACCCCATAACTACATACGGACAAGGAGAAAGAAATTCAAAGGGGATGGGGTTGTTGCTGACCTTTAAGGTCTCTGTGAATTTTCCCTTCACTGTGTAGATAATCAACAGCATGCAGCAAGTCACGTAGAATGCAAGCAATTGACATTTCATCAAGGGGATGACCTGCTTGGAGCTACAGAAGCAATACCAGAATTAACCTCACAGAAATAATACAACATACAAATCATATTGGAAATTATTGTCAGCAGATATAAATATGATAAACAGCGACAGAAAAACTGACTGTTCAAAATATGAACTTTTTTTTTTCTCGCTTTTAATGATAGAAAATTTAATAACCCGAAATGTACAAAGAAGGATAACAAAGCTCCCCAGAATAACCAATGAGATAAAAATATCGAAACAAAAAGTTATAAACATCCATACTCATGCAAACAAAATCAACCAGCGTATCCACAAATTCTGTTTCCATATACAAATAACAAGGTTATATTATAATCATACAAGAATTACAATGAAAACATCAAACTTCACACAAATATATAATATTATAGTCCAGTTTTATGCATATCATTTTCTTTGGTCTATTTGAGTCTAAAAATTGCACATCCCCTGCTGCTGCAAACTTCTAAAGGAATCTGAAACTTGGACGAGGATGGAGTACTGAGTAACAACCATTGACATTCCGATATATGCTGAATGTTTATACACGCTGGCAACTATTTTCTATAGTCAGAAATTATGCCCCAAGAATTCAAGTAATATTTTTTCTCTTAGTTCTCTGCAAAGAATTTGGTTGGCTTTTTATAAAGGATGGCATCTTATCCTCCTAAGTCCTAATTCTTGGCAATTTTCTTTGTCTTCAGATTCTCTTCTTTCATAAAAAAAGTAAAAAATATATCACAGTTCATGGATAAGCAGGGGAAGTTTCATTAAAGGATGATTCTGACATACATCAATTTCAATTTTCATGCACTGAACATATAGAAGCAATTGAAACAGAAGTAACCTACTAGATCAGCAACTGAACCACCAGCCATGTATTCCATTATTATCCAAAGTTTTGTTTGATTGAGATAGGCACCATAATACTCAGTAATGTATGGACATCGACATTGAGACAAAACAGCAATTTCCTGAAAAATAGTAAACTAAATCAAAACATGTTTATTTGAGTACAGAAAATGAAAGTACAAGTAATCTACAAAATCATTATACCTTCTGGATATCATCAATTTCATCCTCCCTGTCAAGTGACAAAAAGAGAGGAAATACAAATTAGGAAGTAGTGCGAAAGAAATGCATACAGATTCTGAATGCAACACAGCAATTATACGATGTTAATAAGATCTGTGATGAAATAGGGAGAGAAAACTAGTATGTCATAAAAAATAAAAAAAAAAACTAGAACAAACTTCCTTAGATATGGGTGCAGAATTGTGTTAATGGCACATTGAAACGTGGCTGGTGCATTCATTACTCAAAATGGCATCACAAAAAATTTACAATGTCCATGATGTGTCCGAAAAGCTGTCATCTGAATATTTGAATGCGAATTTGATGATGTTAGACTCTCAAATCCACTTTCAAAGAGAAAAAGAGCTCGGTGCAACTCATCAAGTAATTCCTCTATGACCGAGGATAGGTAATTTGTCAGGAATTTTTGCCTTATTCAATCCTCGGTAATCTATACAAAACTTCCAACTCACATCTTTTTTCTTGACTAAAATAAGTGGGCTGGAATAAGGGCAATTGTTAGGCCTGATGACCCCTTTATCTCAACATTTCCCCTACATATTTCTCAATCTCTGTTAGAAGTGGGCTTTAAGCCTAACTCAACCCCACAAAACCGGTTTTGTGGGGTTGAGTTAGGCTTAAAACTCACTTCTAACATGATATCAGAGCCAAGTTAGAGTCTATCCTAGCGAACTTTCTTGGACATTCTGTTCTACCCGATATCGGGCCGCTAACGGACCACCCACTAATTTCTTGTCTCACGTTGTGTTATGGAATCACCATCCCTTCTTCATGCACAATTTGGTCATCCCAGCCTTGCCAAACTGCAACAACTTGTCCCCAGCTTGTCCAAGTTATCTAGTTTGTCGTGTGAGTCTTGTCAATTAGGAAAGCAT
>Ga0214544_1001994_pt1 | contig 43044 bp, 19 predicted proteins | sample CNSS3metaG_FD_160074 | JGI IMG/M metagenome (GOLD analysis project Ga0214544, IMG submission 160074) | Root nodule microbial communities from cowpea collected in UCLA plant growth center, Los Angeles, California, USA - CNSS3 | ecosystem: Host-associated > Plants > Roots > Nodule | place: USA...
TAATAATAATAATAATAATAATAATAATAATAATAATAATAATAATAATAATAATAATAATAATAATAATAATAATAATAATAATAATAATAATAATAATAATAATAATAATAATAATAGAGGTTATATTGAAGCGTGGCAAAACGTGGCGAAACCTCTTTCTAGCAAAGAATATATATTTTGAGCAACTCTTTTATAAACCCTTGAAAAAACTAAAGGAATTTCTCACTAATAAATTAATTTATACATGAATTAATTAGTAAAAATTATATTGCATTAATTTTTCAAAAGGAATATTTTTAATTCGTAAATCTAGAAGTTAACAAAAGGAAGAAAAGAAAACTAACAGGTCTTTTGGGCCAGAGCCAGTAATCTATGGCTTACTTCCTGCACTGTCTGGGCCAATGCCACGCGAACTTAAGGGCAATTCTCACTGCACTCCAACAATTTCAATCTACACTCATCCGAATGTTGAAATGACAATTTTATCTTAAATAAAAAATTCAATAAAAATTTAAACTCTCTTCAACCTCTCACTTTATCTTCATCATCTTCGTACATTCACTAAAATCCCAATACACCAGCATGTTAAGTGAAACAAAACCTTTACTTCATATTAAAGTATATATATATTTGCAATGAACTAATAGATTTCTAGGCTAACGAAAAAAAAAAACTACGGAAAACAAACTATAATCTGTAAAAATAAAACTTAGTATTACTCATAGCATGAGACAAAGGTTGGAAATAGACAGAAGAAGTTTACAAGAGTAACGTAACTAATTAAACCTACTTGTGTGGTTGATGTGGTCAAAAGAACGAGAAAAGTGAATGAAAAGAAGAAAGATACATCAAAGTTGAAACTAAACTCATCTAACTATGTTTAGAAAGCATGGTTGAGGCAACGCGCAAATAACGATGCATCTAACACTACTCATTTGAACAACTCAACACTGATTGCTCAATAAATCATATATAGCACACTCTTCTCATTCCTTTCTCTCTTTCTCTCTTCTCAAACTCATTTTTGCTCTTATTTTCAATGAAGTTCTTAGTCTCTCTCTGATTCACAGGTTTAATAATACAACCACTCTTCCTTTCACATGTATGCATCATATCATATCTCAGTAATGGAGATTATATATGTAGTCTTATCTGAATATATATATGAAAACATAAATAGGTTTGTGAGAGGAGTCTTAATTTCTCATATTCTCATTGGATTAAAATATGTTATGAACAGGTTTTGAAAAATATGTTACACATTAATTGCTGCTGCTGCTGCTGCTTTTCAAGGGATTGGTTTCATCAGCAGAGATGAAAACACTTGGTCAGTAATTCTTTTCTCTTTGAACCTGTTCATGTTGTGACTGAAATCAAAATGTGGTACTAAACATTTAGTTTTAAAAAGAGAAAATTATACTAACTCTTTTTCCTCTTTTTTTTTTCTGGATTTTTATTCTTATTTAGACCCTTCCTATAAAAATGTCTCACTAACACATACACATTTTTCACTTTTTTAGGTTGAGTTTTCTTGACGTGGCTGTCTTACTCCTGTGACAGATTATGAGTGCCATTGTTTCTATGCTCAAACCCCGTAAGTTATAAAAATTGTTAAATGTCATCAATTCCACTGCTTCTCGAATGCTGAAAATTGATGTTACCTTCATGGTTGGCCCTTGCTGTTGACAGTGGTCCAAATATGGACTTAGCCTCCTCGTACAGCGTCTGTCTTCTTTAACTTTGATACACTTTCATTTAAAATTAATAAATATAGTTCTTTCACGTTACAAAAAGAGTTTCGTGTTAGTATGAGTTGTTTATATCCGACAAATGTAAAAGGTATACAAGATTTGGAACGAATTCTAATTTCGCAGTTTGATGAAGAATAAAAATATTTTTAAATCTTCTTTTTCTGGACTGCTTCTTGATTGTCACTGAATAGTGTGTTTATGTTTATTCTGTTTTTCAAGATCTACCTTCTATTCATCCTAGAGGATAGAACTGAATGAGAGAGGAAAACAATAACATTGAACAAGAGAAGGAACTCAGATCAATATAGGCAAAGAGAAGGATGGGATTTTGGGAACTGTTGGAGGTGGCTTCTGCGCCGGTTGTTGAAGTCCTACTTATCAGTACAGTAGGAGTTTTTATGGCAACAGAAAATTGTAATAATCTTCTTTCACCAGACTTTAGAAAATCCTTGAACAAGGTAAGAGACTATCTGAATTAAATATCAATGAGGTTTGAGTTAAAATTGTGATGAATACTTATTTCTGCAATGCTCTTCCATCCTATTTTTTCTTAGTGAACAAATTATGGACAAACTCTGCTTCATTCTTATCCAACCATTTTTTTTCTTTGATTTTGTGTACCCTTTGAGCAGCTTGTCTTCATTGCGTTCACTCCTTCACTTATATTTGCCAGTTTCGCCAAGAATGTGTCCCTTGACGAAATGATATTATGGTACACCACGACTAATTTTTTTGCTTTTATAAACTCTGCATGCTGTGTTTTTTGTTCACTCTTGATTCGCAACGGAAAGCCTAAGAAATTATTCTCTAAATAGGAAGAAGATGGTTCTCAGCTAGAGTTTAAAAGGGGTCTTCTCCTATGAACACTATAAACAAAGCATATATATAGCATACACAAACTAACTATGATTTTGAAAAAGGAAAAGAGAAAGGGGTATGGTTCTTTTTGTTTGTTTATGGTAAAAGCTAACCATGTCTTGTTTAATCATTAATGCAGGTGGTTTATGCCAGTTAACATTGGACTTACCTTCTTATTTGGAGGGATTCTGGGATGGATAATTGTAAAAATACTAAAACCAAACTTGAAACTGCAAGGACTCATTGTTGCTTCTTGTTCATCAGGTACCATAGCATCAAAGTTGTGGTACAGTCGGCAAGAGTAAAATTTGGAAGGAATGGTGAGGAAGTTGTGAGAATTAGCAATGTGCCTAGACATGGATCTTTTTTTTTTTTATTTCTTTCTCTTCTCACCTAATGGTTCCATTTTTTACTCTTACCAAACAGTCATATAATTGTGTTACCAACACTTTATTTAAAGTCTCTCATATAAATGTAACAAAAAAAAGGTTCTCATTTCAATGGTGCATCTTTGATCAGGAAACATGGGTAATCTTCCCATTGTAATTATCCCTGCTATCTGCAATGAAAAAGGAGGTCCATTTGGTGAACATGATGATTGCCGCAAGAGGGCTCTCTCTTATTCTTTTTGCTCTTTGGCGGTGATGCATCCATTTTTACCCTTCATTTGCTTTCACCATATCTCAACTTGTATCTGATATTAGCATCTGTTATTAATTGTAGCTTGGTGGTGTCTTCATCTGGACCTATACTTACCAACTAATGCGAAACACATCCTTTAGATATAAAGCATTTGAGGCTGCTGAGATCTTAAAGATTCCCCACAAAGGCCTAGATGCTGATGAAGAAACTGGCTTTCTCAAGCGAAAGGATGGTTATGCCGGAGACTCAGAACATCAAATTGTAAAATCATGAAGTAGTATATATCATTGCTATGTTTGTGTAGGAAAATATTGGCATGAAAACATTTTATTAAACATAATATGATAGTAAGTGGTGGTCCTATACAAAATAACTGAGTGAGCATAAAAAATCTTTCTATCCACTCCTTTATGAACTGCAAATTCTCCTTTTTCTCAAACTCAATATATAAAAATTTCTCAACAAGTTGCCAGATTATAAAATGAATCCAAAATTTCAAATGTGCAGCTTGTAGACCAATGTGCGTCCACTGTGTCAATGAATAGTGAAACATCTTTATGGCATAGAATGACGGAAACTGTTGGTCATATCCTGGCAGAACTAATGTCACCCCCAACAATTGCTACGGTGAGTTTCTTTCATTCCCTTTTCTATTGCTTTCAACTCTGTTCCTTAGTCTTTAAATGATCCTGAGAAATTTACCCCCACGATCAGCTTTTAGGTTTTCTCTTTGGTGGGGTTGAATGGCTACGGAATCTAATAATTGGAGTCGATGCTCCACTAAAAGTGATCCTAGACTCCATTCAATTACTAGGGTATGTGCCTTTTCTCTCATAAAACCAATGATCCAATATTATACAGTGTTGCATGTTAGTCAATTTTATTTACTGTACAAGGCATAACCAGCTCATGCATTTCAGGGATGGTACAATTCCTTGTATCACTGTTTTGCTTGGAGGAAACCTTACACAAGGTATATCAAAATTAACTTAAGTACAAATAGTATCACTATTCAGCAAATTTCAGACATCCTAGAACTGAAGTTAGTTTTTCAATTTCATGTGCACCAAAATTATAGGCATGCAGTCATCAAGTGTCGAACCAGTGGTCGTGATTTGCATCATCATAGCTCGACTAGTCTTGCTACCTGCCATTGGATTTTGTGTTGTTAGAGCGGCTGCACATTTTGGTCTGCTCCCATTGGACCCTTTGTTTCAGTATGTGCTGGTGATTCAGTATGCCTTGCCACCTGCAATGAACATCAGTGAGTGATTAATTCATTCATTCCATACAAATATACTTTTTTTTTTACCTCTTTTAATGACTTAGATCTTGTTTAGGTTAACTTCTACATAAAGTTTGGTTTATGTTACAACGAGATTATACTTGTGCAGGTACCATGGCTCAGCTATTTGATGTAGGCACCGAAGAGTCTTCAGTTATTATCTTGTGGACATATGGTGCTGCAACTATTGCTCTCACTCTCTGGTCAATGTACCTCATATGGATATTTTCTTAACATTAAGATAAGAGATGGATTTGATATCCAAACAAACACATCGAAGGAGATGATACAGCTGAGAAAATTTTGCAGCAAGTTCCTTTCAGCTATTTGGTTTCAGTGATAGCTGTTCATGAAGGATGATATTTTTGCATGAAATTTACGTTCTAGAATGAACTACACCATACACTATCTATGAAAGAAGTTAGGTGGTAGGGTAAAGATTCGGATCATGTTCAATGGCCTTGATAAGGATGAGTGTGAAGTGGATACAAGCTTTTAGGTTTATTCTCCAAACAAGTGTCTATTTCTTCGTACCGATTGTTTATCGTAAAAGGTGTATAAAATGATTCTATTCTGTAAAACTATTTTATGTTATTATATTTTAGTCATTTTTTTTAATTGAATTTAAAGTACATCGCATCAACTTTCTTTGCATTTTGTACAATTCAATTTTGTTTCAAGAAATCATGATTTTTGTAAGTCATATATGGTGAGAATTGTGATTTTTTAAGAATGATGATTGGTTATACATTTTTTAGAAGTATTTAGGTTAGTTTAATAACATAGAGATTCATTAAAAAATAATTATTAATTGTATTATAAATTATTTAATAAGGTTAATGTGATATTTTTATAGGGGTAACTTTTTTAAACTTGAAAAACTTACAATTTTGTAAAAATACATAGTTATATATAACACATTCTTCAAACGCATTCTTCAAACGCATTCTTCAAAACGCGTTCTTAAGAATATCATGTTTCAATTCAAAATGAAACTAACATAAAAAATAAAATTTTAATCTCAATAAACTTTGTATGTGAGTTCATTAATTTATTTTAAAGTGAAAACAGATATAAAATTTTTAAATTTTAAAAAAATATTATATAAATAATTCTCTTTAATTAATTAATTTTGAGGAGTTAAATTTATATTAACATTTATTTATTAATAAATAACTTATTTAAGTAACTTATATTAGATTTTCTTTTATATTTCCAAGACAAAAATTTCTTTCTTATACCATATCCTTGAATATACTTATTATAGGTTAAATCATTCTAGAAGTCTAATTTTTGTAATGAAATTTCAAGTAGGTCCTCCCTTTTTTATTTGACTCAATTGGGTACTTATCTTTCAAAAATCCGTTGCAATTAGGAGGTTTTTTTCGTTATTAGTACTCTAACCGTGTTAAGTATGTGTCACGTGTTAGCATGTGGTTTTTAAAATTTTTTATAATTAAAAAACATATTGTCACATGTCAATTTGACATTGTGCCACGTGGTAGAGATATTGTGATGTGACAATGACAATGCCACGTGTTACTATTGGATGTAAAAAGTATCAATGTAGTCCTTGTATTTATTATTTTGTCTCAATTTGGTCTCATTTTTTTTAAACTGAATCAATTTCATCTCTATATCAAATTTAATTTTTATATAAATTTTCAATAAAAAATCTTATAATTTCTATTAAAAACTTGTTTTACAAAAAAATTTGGTAATATATTAGCTTTTTTTTTCTTTACCAAAACATATGTTACTAAATTATTTTATTTATACTAGATTAATGGTTTTAAATTGATTTTCATTGAAAGTTATACGTAGTCCTTTTATATTAGCAACAAAATAGGTTTTGTGACGTTTAACTAGCGTAGAAAGAAAGCAACGTTAGGAAATCCATCTAGTGTTAATATTTTCCGATAACAAGACATATAAATTATTAATATAGTACGATTCTCTTTGAAACTGAATTTAACTGAGATTATTTAAATCAAATTTTTTTACGCAATTTTTGGTATTCATGGGTTGGATTTGGTAGGATTTAAGCAAATCCATTATTAATCTACTAAAAAATTATTTGATTGATTAAGTTTTTGTATTTTTTTATCTTAAATTCAATCAAAATCAACTCAAACATGAGAGAAATAGATTAAATAAGGGCAATTTGGTCGAAATTTTTTTCTTTCCTTATTAAAAATTGTGATTTTAAAATATTAACGTAATTAAAAAAAATAACGCCATTTTTATAAACAACTTCAAATTAGATAATAAGTGAAGTAATAATAAGTTTTTTCAAGCTAACTTAAAACACAAAATGAAAAATATATCAAAATTTGTCTAACACGAATATAAAAATAAATCTCGAATTAATCATAATAAATTCATTACACAACCTATATATAAGTGGATTAATTTGAATTAATTAGATTGAATTGAGTTCGGTCATCGGATAACTCGACCAACACAGCACATACATATAACTTAAATTCTTATTTTTATATGTATTTCTTTAATTATATTTAATATTTAATTTTGAAAATAAAACAAAACTTCTAATATTATAATACTTATTACATGTTTTATTTTTAATATATTATAAGTGGACTTATCCAGAACGAGTATTTATTTTACTCTTTAAAGAGATTTTTTATTATATTTATCGTCCACAAACTCTATTTTTTCAAATGAAATGTGTTTATATAATTTCATTTAAAATCAATTGCACAATACAAAGAATAGTGTGATAGAAACTTCTAACGTCTCATTTAATTATTAAGCGAAATTAAAGAAAACGTCACACAAAGATAGTACTGTAGCATAGACCTGGGGTCCTTAACACAACCCCTACAACCTGAGCACACCACGATGCCAATGGGAAACCAGATAAAAGTCTAACAAATGAGAATAGAGTAGTAAAGCATAAAACAATACATGGGCCATAGTCCTAAAGAAGGCTCAAGAAGAAAATAAAGTCCAGCCTAGATGGCTAAGCAGCGGAATCGCCATTTTCTTGTTGACCGCGAGAACCTCGCCCATCTGCCCCATCAATTAAATTGATGATCATCGCAAGAAAGAAGAGCCACATACAAGACAACCATACAACAAACAGGGTAAGCTAGAGTAAAACAATTCATCAAGCAAATACATATCATCACCCAATCCAAGCATTTCATATATCACCAAAACATGTTCTGACTTCTCAAACAATACACTAGACCCTGACTCGACTCATCCGCATACATATAGTCTGGTCGGATTCAGCGGATGCTTGCACTTGTGGTGGATACCTCTGCTCACCCCCGAGCTGCTCACCCCCGAGCTGCTCACCCCCGAGCTATGTGTTACAAGTGTTACAATGAATCATTTTCCCTCACCACAAGGTTAGCCCTTAATGAGTTTCAGGCCTCTTGCTAGTCTCACCACAAGAGTCAGTCCGCTCTAAGTGAGACTAACTGACTCCTTAGAGTGTTAGGATGCAACCTTACCTTGAATCCTTACTAGACTATACAGATGGGGCACCACCATGAACACCCACTAAGAGGGGTCATGAAATTATGTCCCGACCACTGAAGCACGACCCCGGAGGTCTCACCTAGAGACTCCAAGAAATTACACACTGACACAGACTAAAAATCATACATCAACAATGAGAGAACATTAATCATGATTACAATTTTGTACCAACCTCTGAAAATGAATCCTAATTAGTATCACATGTTAAATCCATACCACTGGTCATTACCACCCCATGAGTCTAGAGCCTCATCTCATATCAATATCATGCCTCTTCAATTCCAACTCACTCATCAATTTCACATGCCAAGATCTCTCAATCACATTTATCCAATTTATAACACAGACCATACCATGCCTTTCAATTCACAAACTTCATACCTCATACAAAACACATCATAACCAACAATCAAATTACCAATTTAAGAGAGTCACCCAACCTGCAGCGTATCTCGCTCAAAGCCAAGAGTTGTCGCTCAGGCGAGAGGGGTACTCTCGCTTAGGCGATAGACCCTCAATTAGGCGAGATCGCGACTAGTGCTGGGAAATTTACGCAGGCTCGCTTGAGCGAGACAACTCCTTGCCCAACCAATGTTGTTAAACTCGAAGATCGTAAGAGGATCGGGAAGGGGGATGAAAACTCGTAACTCGAGGATCGTAACTCGACTCGTAAGAGTTACGAGTAGATAAAAAAAATATATTCATAAATAGGTGCATCATTTAAAAAAATATAAATGACAAAAACAACTCATACATAATTCATAAAATGAATCCATAATAATTAAAATAGTTTCATAAGGGTGGCCAAGCATAAAACATCTAATAAATTATTCAATGTTTAATACAAACTATCTAAGAAATTCTTTCATATCAAAAGTAGGATAATCATCATTGTCCTCCATAGCATCTTCATTTTCATCAATGTCCTCTCCTCTAGGACCTTGATCATTATCAACAATTGGAGGAACCTCTAAATGATGTATAGGTGCAACACCACCACCTCTACTAGCATCTTCATTCTCTCCAACTTCAAGTAAGAGTTCTTCATATGAAGCATCCAAACTTGAACTTGCTTCATTTTCCTCCACAGTCCATTCATCATCAGAAGCAAGATCATCCATGTTATAATCCTTTGTTTTCCTAACATCCTTCTTCTTTTTCAATCTTGAATTAGCCATTACAAAGACCACATCATTCACGATCTTTTGTTGTAAACGATTTCTTTTCTTTGTGTGGACCTAAACAATTACAATGTTAATTAACACCTTATACTAATAGAGTGAGGGAGAAGAAGCAAAGCCTGCGTGAGGGAGAAGAAGCAGAGCCTGCGTGAGGGAGAAAAAATAGAGTGACGTGGGTGGAGAAGATAGACGACGTCGAGAAGGGCGGCCACGACATCGGGGAAGGGCGGCGACGACGTCAGTGACGAGACAGCGCAGTAGGCGCGCGAACGTGAGTGAGTCGTTGGGTCTTCGTTGGTATTCTAACGAGGTGCAAAAGTAACCTACCTAAAAGGGGGGGAAAGTGCTGTTGGGTTTTAAATTGGGTCGGGTCAACTTTAATTAGTCATGGAGCAGCCCACTTTTAATATTAGGGAAAGCCATCAAACTTAACCTAGTTGCCCTATTCACAACAGAACCCTAAAATGTGTCCATGGAAGATCGATACAGGATCGACGCGCCTCCGATCCTCCGATCCGGCGACCAAACTCGGAAGATCGCTCCGATCCGGCAAGCCTCCGATCCGACGACCGCGTCAGCTCGTTTGGAGGACAGAAACTCGCAAGATCGTACGAGTTTGCGATCTAGATCGCGATCTTGACAACATTGCGCCCAACAACGAGGTCCCTTGCCTGGGCTAAATCGCAGCAGCGTTCCAAAGCCTCAACTCCTCCTTGCTTAGGCGAGTGGCTCTCGCCTGAGCGAGACTGGCCTCGCTCAAAACTAGAGTCCTCCGCCTGGGCGAGGGTTCACAAAACCCTGGTTGCTCCTGCAGGTCTCGCCTGGGCGAGTTACTCTAGCCTGGGCGAGATTGACAGATCTCGCCACTGCCTTTCCTGCAACAGTCACATACCCACAACCAAGCAATAGTCCAAGATCGTTCACACATTCATCACAAACATACAGTTCATGCAATACCCAACAAACTCTAAATCAGCCAGAAAATCGTTCAAGACTCAAAAACTCTAACTTTCCCGTACTTGGAAAGCTTAGCAAAGACCCCGATGGCATGACCACGAGCACAACAGCTTTAAGGATGAACTATAGGGCTGAGATAAGGGTGGGACAAAACCAGAAACGGAGTTAACAAAGGCTCTTAACTGCAAATTACGAAAAGGTGATAAAAGGGAACTAGCATGGACTAGAAGGGCACTTACATGGAGCAACGAAACCTCCTGGCTCAACGTAACAGCGGAAACAAAAACCCTAGCAGAGGGGTTGACGGCTGCAGCTCAAGGTTCACTGAAAAGAGTGTAAGTGTGAGTTAGGGCAACTAGGAGTGGCTTTATCTGTTGGGCCAGTCCTAAGGCCCACTTACAAGGGCAACCCCTTCAATTTAGAGCGGGAATATAAAGAATAATCTTAACGGGCCTTACAAAACTCATGGACAACACGAAATTTGATATAAAAAGTATTAATCAAAACAAATATTTGAATTAATCAATATTAATTTACTGCAACAATTAAAATTAAAACTATTATAAAATTTTCCAATGACTTTTTTAATTAACAAAATTACATTTATTGTGATTATTTAAACTTTTTTAAGGAAATATATTAAAGGGTCTTACTAATCAGTGTACACCGGTTAAGAATAATTAATATGTCTTGAAAATGAATTTTGATCTAACAATCATAAATACAATTTTATTTTATTTAAAGGACAAAAATATTCATAAGTGAATACAACTCTAATTAATAATTTATTTGATGCACATCTATAAAAAGTTAAAAACTAATTAAATAATCAAATAATTATATTTTAATATTGCTAAAAATTAAAATATAATTAGACATAAAAAAAAAAAGAAATTAATTTGAAAGAGTGACAAAAAATAACTCTCTAATACTTGAAGAGTCTTTTCCTAGAAGTTTGAAATGTTTGAAAGGTACGATCTTTAATTTTTGGGTTAAATATGTTTTTGCTCCCTCAAGTTTCAGCGAAATTTGGAATTAGTCCCTCATCAAAACTTTTGACCAATTTAGTCCTTCATCTTTTAAAATGTCTGAATTTAGTCCTTTTAACCAAATTTTGTTAAGTTTACCTGACGTTTCAAGCGTATTTCATGATAGTATTTAAATTATTGACACTGTTTGACACATTTTTGCTTCAATGTTAACTTAAGATAAATTATTGAAACGTAAGATAAACTTAACAAAATTTTGTTAAAAGGACTAAATTCATACATTTTGAAAGATGAAGGATTAAATTGATATAAAGTTTTGATGAGGGACTAATTCCAAAATTCACTGAAACTTGAGAGACGAAAAACATATTTAACCCTTAATTTTTTGAAAAAAAAAGTTTTTTTGAAATTTATAATCTTTTTCAAATACTTCTACAATAAAAATATTGCACTTTCATATGAAAAAATTTCTCTTATTTCATAATATTCTTTTGTCATTCCTTCAAATTATTTTTTTTACGTTTAATTTTATTTAAATTTTTAGAAATATTAAAATATTAAAATATAATTATTTAATTATTTAATTATTTTAATTTTTTTATAAATGTGCATTAAATAAATTATTAATTAGAATTGTATTTACGTATGAATATTTTTTTTTTCATTAAAATAAAGTAATATTATATTTATGATAACTATATCAATATTCATTTAATATTATATTTAACTATATACTTTTATAAAATTAAAAAAACATATTAATTATATTTAACAAGTACCGGTTAAGATTCTCCTGATTTAAGAAAAACAGTTTTTGTCACTCCTTCAATTTTTCTTTTTTTACATTTAATTTTATTTTAATTTTTAAAAATATTAAAATATAATTATTTTATTATTTAATTATTTAAATCTTTTATAAGTATGCATTAAATAAATTATTAATTAAAATTGTATATACATATGAGTATTTGTTTTCATTAAAATTACATTTATAATAATTATATCGATATTCATTTAATATTACATTTAATTATACATTTTATAACACATTAATTATATTTAACGAGTACCTATTAAAATTCTCCTGTGATTTAATAAAAGCATTATAATATGTTTGTTGCAATCACTTTACCAACTCGATTAAGTGTTTGACGGGAATCAGATATGTTTAATGTATTTTTTTCAACTCTAATTTTCATATAACAAATATAACGTATGAACTGAAAATATACAAACACATAAGTAGGAGAGACAAACTTGAACTACGGAGAAAGAAATGGATCAAACAGTAAGAACTTGAATTTATATAACCAGAGAAGGAGTGAATATCCAAAATACATAATAAAATAATGAAAATTGAATGTTGTTGTTAGAAACCCTACCCCTCTCATTTATATAGTACTGGAAAAAACAAAGGTTTTGAATGAAGATTTCAACCTAAGCAAATGCAAAGGGCTCCCTTAGAGCCATTTTTGACACAGGAAGCACTCATAAATTTTTGGCCCAGAATGTTCTTGCATTTAGCAATGCATTCAGGGAGGGTGCAAGGATCCATGGCGATTGCAAATGCAGAATCCACAGGTTGTGCCTCCATAGCCATAACTGTCACCACCAAGATCACAGTCAATATCTTTGCCAATTTTTCAGCCATGAATGAAATCTTCAAAACTTTCTCTCTCAAAGAAACTGATTTAATTTGGTCAATTCAGATGTGTAAGAAACAATTGGTTTGTCCATATTTATAGACGTTATAAGCGTAGCTAATTGCTATTAATTGCTTTAATAAATACATAACTTACAAAAGAAATTTTGTATCCATCTGTGTTAAAGTAAGTTGCGTACTTGATGGAACTTTTCCATTTGTTTAATAGAACAGTTTTTTTTTTTTAGTACTTTTCTCACGTTTAAAAAACTTGCTCAAAATATTTTATTCACTCATAAATAGGATGGCAACGGGGCGGGGACGGGTTTTGTTATCCCATATTCATCACCGCAAAAAAAAATTCATCATCATCCACATACCCAAATCTAACTGATATTAAACTTTTGTCTCATCCCTATCTCCACCGGATAACATGTATAATCTCGTACCTATACCCGTATTTTAACTACTTCAATATTAATTTTTATAAAAGAAAACAAATTACGATAAAAAAATATAATATTATCAAATATTCAATATTAGGAGGATGATTGTTTCTTCCGTATCAAATACTTTGAAATAAATTATAATTATTTACATTTTAGATTAGAACCAAAACATTTATTAAATTTGCAAACTACAAAACATAACACTTAGTAGATAAAATTAAAAAACATTTAAAAAAATATAAAAGGAAAACAAATATTCAAATTAAAATATATTTTAAATGTTTGTTTACTTCAATTTTTTAAATTCTGATGAATCTCTTTTTTATACACTAATAAAAGTTATAATACATCACTTGATCAAAATGACACAAAGAACAAATAATAAACATAATAATAAAATTTTGACATAGATTTTGTATCTTTTGAACTCCAATATATGTTAGATAGTGACAAAAAAATATTCATAGTAATTACATTAAATTTTTATATTGTAGTAAATAAAAGTTATTTATACAATTAAAGTGAAAAAATTATAGTATGATTAAAAATGAGTTATAAAATAAAAAATAACTAGATAAAATATATCGAAATATTATTCTACATGATGAAGATAAACAATAAATAAAAATATTAAAAGATTAACAAATATGTGTCTTAGAAATATAATTAAGGGTATGATAAGATGAAAAATATCTTAGAGATATAAGAAAACTTTTCAAATATCAACATATATACTCAATGGTTGAAAAATAACGAAAATTATATTAACGAAACAAAAGAGTTATTTAAATTAAACAAAAATTAATAATAATAAGTAAATATTTTTTTTATATTACCTTAAATTGAGAGTATAGACATTGTCATGTAAAAGGAAAATATATAATGAATAAAAATATTAAAAATAATAGAAATATTCAAATGTGAGGCATAAATTTTTTTTTAATTAACATACATCATTTTAACATAATTACATAAAGGTTATGATGAGATGAAAAATATATTGGAGATGCCATGACAAACCAAATAATTAGAAGAAATAAAAAATAGAAAGTATATATATATATATATATATATAAAGGTTACTTAATTAATTGTGAATATTTTAATAATTTAAACGGAAATGGAGATTTTGTGGGGACGGGTATTATGGCGGGGATATGTACATCCTCATACATAGGGATGTCAAAAAAATCCGTACCCGCAGGTATCCGCGGATAAAATCCGCAACAGGTAGGAAATCGATATTAAAAATGGATACTCGCTACCCGTGGGTACGAATATTTTTGATACCCGCATGTTAACGGGGTGGGTACGGATATCATAGTATCCGTACCCGTAGATACCCGTACCCGCTAAATTTTAATTTACATAAATACCCTTATATATATATATATGTGTGTGTGTGTGTGTGTGTGTGTAAAAAACATTTTGAGTCTTCATTTAGTAATGGTGGTCGGATTCTTGCCCCACATCAGAGTATATTACTTCCAATTACTATGGAGGCATTGATGTGTTTCCAAGACTGATTATAGACCAACATGGAAGGTAATGAAATTAACACTTTTACTTATACATTTTAATTAAGTGATTGTTAGATATTTTTAATGAACTTCTTATGTTTTAAGGCTCTTCCAAATTAAAATTGAACAACATGAAACTTTATACAATATTGCAAGATGTGGACATTGATGAAGTTAGTAATTTCTTTAATATTTCATTCAAAAATAAACTACTATATAATTTGTTAGTGATTTTTTATTTGTTTGTTTTTTATAAATCAATTGGAGAAAATAAGGTTGTTGATCCAAACACTAATTATAGTTAAATATTTGTTTTTTTTTTATATATTTTTATAAATACTTGCGGGTACCCGTGGATACTCGCGGATATGAAAAAAATAGGCGGGTACCCGCATAACGGATACCCGACAGATATGACTATGTATGACTACTACCCGTACCCTACCCACCCCGTTGACATCCCTACTCATACTCATTCTCATACCCAATTAAAAAAGTCGGAAACTCCCCATACCCATACCCAGTCATTACGGGGATTCCCTGTCAAAACGGGGAAGGGTTCGGACAATACCTACGAAGCAAGTTTATTTGTCATCTCTACTCAGAAAACCACATTGCCGTTATATTTCCAAAATAATAAATATACAACATAATTGCCTAAATTTTTCAGATTTAATACTTTTATGATGATTAATTAAGAAGAATTACATTTAATATTAGCAAGTAAGTAAAATTATAATTGTAATAGTTATGTATCAAACAAAATCGTTATGTATTTTATTTTAAAAAAACAGATATTTTAATTTTTATGGAAAAAAATAATTTCTTTAATATATTCAAATGTTATTAATAAACACCATAAATAAAATATTATATGAATGTTTACAATTAAATTTTATTTTTTTAATTATCAATAAATATTTACATATTATATTTAAAAATAATATTTCATAATGTTACCATATTTAAAATAATTTCACATTACCATAATTAAAAAAATAATTTAATATTAAAATAAATCATCATAAGTAAAAATAATAAATAATAAAGTGTAATAAATTTTATAATAAGTGCTAATACTAAATTTCTAACTACACTACATATTCGCGCTTAAGTCCGCAATCATTTAAATCCGCATCGCATATAAATCTACATTTAGAAAGAGAAAATTCTCATATTTGTTTAATTACTTTTATCTATATTAATTATTTGATATTTAATTTGTATCTTTTCTGAATTACCTGTTGTATCTATAGAAATGATTCTTTTTATCGATAATAAGACATATAGAAAAGTTGTTTTCCAACCTCTTGTTCATCCTTTTCTTCTCCTCTATATTATTGTGTATTATTAGTTTTATTTTATAATAAGATTAATAATTTTGTAACTTTATTTTTAGAAAAAATAAAAAAAATCACGTAAAATCATTTGACTTTATATTATGTTACATTTTATTTTATATATATATATATATATATGAATAAAATAAAATAACAAGTTTTTTTCTGTAACATATCTTTTATATCTATTATATATCATATATATCTCATATTTTCACAATGCTTAAAAATTTTCAATACTTATAATATTTCATACAGTAATTATATGACTCTTAATATTTTATATTGTAGTATGACTCTTAAAATTTCGTAAGTTCGCATTCCAATTAAATCAATGTCAGGAGATTAAAATGAGGACTTAATATGTAAAGAATAACAATCAAATGAGTAAATTAAAAAAATATAATTATTGATTTAAATAATAACAATGTAGAATAATGTTAATGTTATAAATACTAATAGTTAAAAAAAAAATTATAAAATATAATGATTGATTAAAAATAACGGTAGAAATATGAACCCAAAATAGAAAATTCCGTTTATATATAAAGTGTTTGTTCACTTGTTTTAATATTAAAAGTAAATATAAATAATTTTTAAATTTTATTATAAATATTTTTTTTAAGTAATTTAACTTTTGGCTACCAAAATAACTTAGTCTCTAAATTGGTCTTTAGTTAATTAGTGACCAATTATAATTTTTTATTTATAATAGTGACTATTTTAGTAACTCATAATTTTTTATTTTAAAAATTGATATCTAAATTGGTCAACACAGTGACTAACTATTTTTTGTCACTGATTTATAATTGATGATTTTCTTGTAGTAAATAAACAAAGTACTATTATAAATAATATTATAAATAAGATATTGGTATTAGAATCGATACTATAGTTATGAGTTTTTTGTCTTACACTTTATTTGTTTATTCGTTTGCATTGAAATATTCTTTTTATGTTGTCTTAATTTTTTTTATTACTATTTTTTTATTATTACTATTTATTATTTATATTATTTTATTCTTTATATTCAAAATTATAAATAAATTATTAACTATTACCTATAATATATTACTTTTTACTTTCCACGCAAATCTCTTCATCTTTGAAGAGAAAGTGTGACAAATTTTTTTTTTTCGTGTTTTATTAATATTTTAATCATTATTTTTCCGACTTTCTTCCCAAACTTTATATCCAAACACAAGGTTATCCTAATATTAAGATCTTATTTGTGGTACTTTGCTCTCTCAACCTTTTCTTTCATATCAATAAACTATTTGTTATAATTTAACAATTAACTTAGTTAACTTAATAAGAGCTTAGTTTTTTAAGACTGAATTGTTTTATAATACAATTCAATTATTATTATACATAGTTTAGCTTAAATAGTATAATTAACTAGTCATATTCCTCTCATCGCTTAAACATTTAGAATACTCACGGTGTGTGTTCACTTTTTATTTTTTATATTTAGAATACTTACATTCCATTAAGTAACTTTTTATATACACACATTCAACTATGTTTCTTTCTTTTTTTTTCCCTTAATTAGGTTCCTATTTTGAAAATTTTATTACAATTAGACCATTTTTGTTAGTGGTGGTGTACTAACAGCTTTAACTATGTGTCATGTGTAAGCACATGATTTTTTTATTTTTATTTTTTATAATTAAAAAAAATGGTCACGTGTTAAACTGACATTGTGTTACATGGCAGAGGTAGTGTGATGTGGCAGTTGCAGTGTCGCATGTCACTATTGGATATAAAAATTATCAATGTAGTTATTGTATTTGTTATTTTATCCCAATTTGGTCCAAACTGTTTTAAAACTGAATCAATTTCATCCCTATACCAAATTTGTTTTTTATATAAATTTTACAATGGTATTTTTATTATAATTGATATTTTGAACAAAACTAAGTTTATTTAAATTTACATTTTGCATTGAACCTTATTTAAATTTTGTTTTAAATATTTATATATCTATAATTTATAGATAAATGTTAGAGTTGGTTTAAAAATAGCAACTTTATAAATTCAAATATAAAATTTGAAAACAATTTTATAATAATTTAAAATAAATATAATTATTTAAAATTTTAGAATTCAAAGTTGTTATTTTTAAACCAACTCTAACATTTGTCTATAAATTATTGATATATAAATATTTGAAACAATATTTAAATAAAGTTCATTATAAAATAAAAACTTGATCTTGTTAAAAATATCACTGTGACATTTATATAAAGGTTAAATTTTGTCTTAATTTGAATAAGGATGAAATTACTTCAATTTTAAAAGAATTGGAACAAAATTAAAATAAAATAATAAATATAAGGACTAAATTGAAAATTTTCACATTTTCCAATAGTAACACGTGACATAACGTCAGCTCGACACCTGACATTTTTTTAAATAGAAAAAACAAAAATAAAAAAAATCACGTATTACGTAACACATAATTAACACTATTAGTACACTACTAATATAAAGAATCTAGTGACAACAAATTTTTCAAAATAAAAACCTAATTAAGAAAAAAAAGGACAACCTATCTAGACTTCAAAGAAAAATATAGACTTCAAAGAAAAAAGAATAAATGATTTTTAGTATATAATAAGACGACGACATTAGCATAGATGTCTAGGGTAGAATGTTTTTATTTTTTTTAAATTAATACGATCTATTATTTCATTTCAGGTTAAATATATTTTTTATCTTTTAATTTTTACTAAAATATTGAATTAGTTTTTTTGTAAAATTTTGAGTTAATTTAGTCTCTCAACTTTAGAATTGTGTGGATTTAGTCTTTTCAATTACATTTGTCAACTTTTTTTAAGGTTTCAAATGTATTTAAGGATAGTATTAGAGTTGTTTACCCGTTTGGTACATTTTGATTCAATGTTAGTTAAAAAATTATCATGAAACGTATTAAGGAACTAATTTTAATTTTATAGTTGAAAGACAAAAAAAAACATATTTAACCCTATTATTTTAATCCTTTTTACATCTTTTTTGTTTAAATAATGATTTCATACTAGTTTTCGTTTGGTTTTTGCAATTTGGTTTTACTTTTTATTTTGTTTTCAATCTCATCATAATATTTGTCAATTTTGTTCAATTTGATCATTTTCGCTAAGACCGTTAAGATAGTTAACGAATTGTGAACAGTAACGTGTTATTTTGTGATTTTTGTTTAAATAAATAAAAAATTTAAAAATGTTCACGTATCAAGTTCATATCATGTCATGTTGTGATTTTTTTAATTTTTAATTTTTGTAAATTTATTTTTTTATTTTAAAAAAATCCACATGTCAAGCCGATATTATGCCACGTGTCAAGGTAAATTTTTTATATTCAATTTGATCCTAATTTTTTATTTAAAATTTAACATTTTTGTTCATTTCCGACAAAATTTAATTTGTATATAAATATTATATGGATATTCTTATTAAAATTTATATTTTTATTAAATATTTTAAATTTGAAGTTAGAGTTGGTTTAAAATCGCCTCTTAAAAATTTAAAAGTAGAGAATAACATCATTAATTTAAGTATTTTTAACCTCTTAAAATTTTAAATTAATGTTGTTATTGCCTACTTTGAAATTTTTCGTTTTAATTTTAAACCATCTCTAACTCTAAATTAAATTAAAAACAAAAGGTTAGGACCAAATTTAATATAAAAAACTGAACAAGACACGTGGCATTTTTTCTTTAAATTAAAAAGAAAATTAAAAAAAAATAAAAAAATCATAAAATGATACGTGACATGATATGAGCTTGACACGTAAATTTTTTTAAATAAAAAAATTAGAGAAAGGTAAAAAAATAAAAAATCACACGTGACTGTGATTGTTCACAATCTGTTAACTATTTTAACAGTGTTAGTAAAAATGACCAAATTAAATAAAATTGATAAATATTAGACCAAATCGAAAACAAAATAAAAAATCCGAAAGAAAACTAGCACGAAATCATTATTTAAGGTTTTTTTTTTTTCAACCAAAATATTGTAGTCTATGTTTGTTTGGCCAATTTCCTTTTCCTCAACTTTATATTGTCACTTAATTTATTTTGCTTCACATTAGTCTGAAACTAACAGTGTTGGGAAGTATATGACTTTGGTAAGCTCAAGATATATATTAGGAATTATTTTCGGATTAAAAAGCGTGCTGTAATGTTTTCTTTTAAAAAAAACGCATCTTAGTTTTCTTAGTTTTCTTCAAACCCGTATCTTGGTTTTCTTTCTTTTAAAAAAGCTAGTTTTCTTACGTTACAACGCAGAAGTCAAACGTGAGGATGGATGTTTGGGGAATCCAAACACCGGAGAAGAAGCGTGGAATCTTCCATGCTACTTGTTGCTGTTCTCTCTTACCTTCCCTCCCAATAAACCCCTTTTCCTCCTCTTCAATTCTCGCCACCCAAACACTCCCTCTCCAATTCTCTAGTTCTAATGAAGTTTCTTCCTCTTCGCTTTTCCTTTCTTTTTGCCTTCCTAATCGCGTTCTGCCTCGTCCAAACCTCACCAACAACGCTTCCCAAACATCACAAGAATGAAGAATGCGATGGGCATAATGGACTTCATCGACCCTCACGATCCCTTCTCTCTCTTCCACCGTCAGTTCCCTCAACTCTCTCATCTTCTTATCTGCGGAAAATAGTTTATGCGCAATTTAAATTCTTGCTTCCCCTTTAATCTTGAAGTTTATTTCCCTTTCTTTAAAAGAAATCTTTTTTGTTTTTGTTTGTTTTTATAATCTAATATAGTAAAAAATAGCATCATGATTTGATAAATTATAGTATTTTATTGCACGTGTGATAACTTCTGTTCACATTTGTAATCTTGATTCCTCTCTTGAGGCAAAAGTTGTAATCTTTTAACTAAGGTTGTGTTGTACAGTTTTGAAGATTATCCGTGTCTTTGTGTGCATGTTGATTCCGTGCTTTATAGGTTATCGTGGTTTTGTAATAGCGTTAATTGTTTCTATTGACCTGTGGCATTCTAACAGTGTGATTCTGCTTGGTAAAATGTTTGCGTTTATAGTAGGGTTGCAACGACGGCACTGGTTGTGACCCTCGATGGGACTATGTATTTGGTGGACAGATCTCCTGGTTCCATGAAGGTGATATGGTCATTCTCGACAGGATCGCCCATCTACCAATCGTATAGAGCTACCGTGAAAAGGGATACTGATAAAGAAAATGCATCTGCAGCACTAATGAGTGGATTCGTGGAATGTGGGGATGACTGGTCATTGTACATGCACGACAGACACTTTGGTAAAATGGTATCTGTTTTAAGATATATCTGAGCATTGTGACTGTTGTTTTAATGCTTTTCTTAAGTGAAGGCAAGTCAATGGTGCTTTAAGACAAATTTCTTGACTTTAACTCTTGCTTGGAAGCTGGACTTTACCTTTGGTTTTTATTGGATATGATTTACAAGTTTGAAATACGAGTTGGCATTTTATAGAAACAACATAGATTGATATGTCATTTGAACAATAGTATAAAGGAAAATGATTTTTTTAACAACTAAGTTTTGACAATTTTTTCTTACAACCTGAGGTAGAATCTTCTAAGTGCCTGAATAATATCATGAACCTGTGGTTGTTCTTAGGACATGCTGGTTTCAAGACATGTTGTGGACCCGTGGTTGTTCCTACTCTATTTGTAATAATGTGTTTTGTTCTTTCTATATTACAGTCTTGTACCTATAACTAAGAAAACAAATAGAAAGATAATTTTAGTGGTACCCTACATTATTCAAACATTTTTCTGCCACGGTGTGCAACAATTACTTATTCTAAAATTTCTTTGGATACATCAATTATGTAGGGTGCTCTTTGTTTCTTTTTAATTAAAAAAGTTATAATATTTAATATGACCAGTAGTGTTTTCAAAGTGATGTTTGTCCAAGTGCCTCTATTTTCTTATGAATACTGAACTTCATGTTCTGTTGATTGGTTTGTCATATCTGCAGAGAATCTCAGAATCTATTACAGAATATGTAGCTCGTACTCCTACCCTGTCAGATGATGGAGCAGTTACCCTTGGATCTAAAAGAAGCACTTTGTTTGAAGTTGATGCTATAACTGGATCAATCATTCAAGTCTATGCGATGCCTGATCCTGTTAATGCTTCTGCACCTTGGAGTGATGGGAGGCAAAGTGTTACAAATATCCCCAACATAAATAATAGAGATCTTGCTGATCCTGTGAAACTAAATTCACCACAGCTGCTGCTTAAGATTTTTAGGACAGATTATTCCCTTCAATCTGTTAGTCCGAGCTCGGGAATAGTTTTGTGGACTATGGCATTAGCTGAATTTCAGGCTGTATTGTTATGCCAACATTCCTCTTCTGATATAGAGGATGAGTATGTTTCCGATAGTGGCCTCAATTTTACAATGCCATACCCATGTCAAGAGATACGACAAGTCTTCCGCCTGAAAAAGAACCTATTTGAACCTTCACTAATGCTTCCTTTGCAGCCAAATATTGATAGATTATTCACTGGTGATGATGATAATATCATGCTCCCTCAACCTCTCATCCAGATTACTACACCAAGGGAAATTTATTTGAACAGGACAATTGAGTGGCCAACTCTGTTACCTCTTGTATTGTTTACCATCTTTCTTTTGGCAATTTCACTCATCTATCCTCTAGTGATTAAGGATCAAGAAACACCGAAGGACCAAAATAGTGAGTCTGAATTAAAATGTTCACCTGCTAAGAAAAAGAAAACACATAAATCAGGAAGGAAAAATGGCATTATCAATAAAAGGGAAAGTCATATGTATTCAGAGAATGAGAAGGTTTGGACAGAAAAAGATAATGATAGAGAAGTATGGAAGCACTTCAATCATGTCAATGAAAATGTTGATGGACGAAGAGTTGGTAAATTATTTGTTTCGAACAAAGAGATTTCTAAGGGAAGCAATGGCACCATTGTGCTCGAGGGTATATACGAAGGTCGAGCAGTTGCTATCAAACGTCTTGTCAAGGCTCACCATGACATAGCTTTTAAGGAAATAAAAAACCTTATCATGTCTGATCGTCATCCGAATATTGTTCGATGGCATGGGGTGGAGTATGATAACGATTTTGTTTACCTTGCTTTGGAACGATGTACCTGCAATTTAGATGATTTGGTTCAAATTTATTCAGATATATCAGTAAACTCTGCGTTTAGGAAAGACCAAGATATTGGATGTTTGATTAAGTCCCAAATAGAGATGGGGAAGGACAGTACACAGTGTCTTTGGAAGGAAAATGGCTATCCATCTCCTCTATTACTAAAACTGATGAGGTTTGTGTTATGTCTTTTTGATTTGATTATTTATTAATAAGCATATACTATACAAAAAAATCTTATTTTGCATGATATTAGATCTGTGATAGGTTTTGGTACCATCTTGAATTTGGACTAGGCCTAACACAATCCTAAAAGTTATCTTATGAGGTGAAGGTTGTCAAAGCCTTTGGCAGTTCTAATTTGGATATATCTATAGTAAGGAAAAACAAAACTACCAAAGAAGAAGGCAGATGATAAATGTGGGTAAGGTAATTTCATTAAGTAGAAGATTAGATAGAATTGACTAAAATACAATTTTTTGTTTTGAATGCAATAGGAGGAGAAACCAAGGAGATGAAATGGGTATCGAGGGTGGCATAAAATAATAAAATAAAGTTAATAAGTTATAATTACAGTTGGAGCAAAACGTAGTGGTTAATAAGCAAAAAAGCCTGAATAAGCATATTCAGTTACAACTTAGATTCGTGTAGTTGATCCAGTTCATTTGAGAACCGAGGCAGATAAATCTTCCTTTTATGGAAGCTCATGCATGGAAGTTGACTATCTAAGTTTATATTATTCCCATTTTTATTAAACTGAATTTCATTTTTTGTATTGCGTTACAGGGACATTGTTTCCGGGGTCATTCATTTGCATGAATTAGGAATAATACATCGAGATATGAAACCACAAAATGTTCTAATAACCAAGGAGAGATACTTATGTGCTAAACTTTCTGATATGGGAATTAGCAAATGTCTTGTTGAAAATATGTCTTCTCTGGGTAATAATGCAACTGGTAAGTATTCTTTATAAGATAACAAATTTATTTATTTTTGTAGTATTTTTCATGTGAATAGCTACTTTAATCTAGCATGAGATGTGTATATTTAGATTACGGTGGTGATGGCATCTCTTAATATCTTCACAGATTTCAAAATGTTTTCGCTTATCCTATGCATATTTTACAATATGATTATAATTTACTTCATTAAATTTGTGATCTAATTGTGGAAACAATCTTAGGAGTTGTTTCCTAATTTGATTTCTTATTTAATTCGTCCTATTGAATCAATTCTATTACTTGACCTAATTATTTGTATAAATAAGACATTTGTTTAGTATTTTTTATCACATTATTTATTATACCAATTCTATCTAAACTCATTATGTAGAGTAATATTTGTCTCATTTCCGCTTCGCTACCCAAATCTTAGTTCTTGTATGTTATTTGAGTCATTATTTTCTTACTTTTTTACAAGTTTGCTAGGAAGCAAACCAAAGTTTGACAAACTTATGACAATCAACATTGCTATGGGGCTAGTTATGATTTTACTAGTGTCACTTTTTCTTGAAAGTTTTGATTGTCATATGTTTACATAATTGACAACTGTTGCACTTTACATAACTGCCTACCATGATCTCTCAGTGTTTCCTAGATGGCTCCGCCAACTACATTTGAGACTTCTTGTCCACCTAGTACTTCTCTATTAGCCTATGTGGATTATTCTAGCTTAAAGTACTATTAACTTTGAATGAGACTATCCATTCATTATTTGTTCTTTGGTTTAGAACCAACTCTAGGCGAGAACAAAAGCATTTCAAAATCCAAGCAAAAAGCTACTCACAACTTAGAGTGCAAGGTATCCAAACATAACAGAATTTCAGTGCGTGATAAAACCAATTGAGAGGTTCACTTTTCTCAACCCTGATCTCACCAATATTGTTGACAAAATAATATGAAAATTGAGAGGAAAGAATCTATTGAGCAAATAAAAACTTACTCTGTTTAGAAATCTGATTGGACATAAATCTCCCTGGCTCTTCAATTATTGTGAGGTGCGATCAGAGGGGGAGGTGAGAAAGAGAGTGGTAGAGGGGAAGAGAAAATAAAAATGGGTAATGAGGAGAGAGAGAGAGCATGACAAAAATTACAAGAATTCCACACTACCTCCTCCCCGAGATTCACCACTTTTCTCTTCTAGGAAAGCTGAGAAAATTTATCCAAAGCAAATAAAGCTAAAAGGTATACTAAAAGGTAAAAGTATGTCACACAAGAAATTTTAATTAGAATTAAAATGCAGGCTTGGGCTACAATATACTGAATAGGTCTATGTTAGAATTTCAACAGCCCTGTTAACCTAGTAAGGCACTACAGGAAATTTAGGAATGCCTTGTTTACCGAGCATGAGCATGACCATGCCTAAATTTTTGCGTGGTCATGCTGATCTTGACGCTATAGAGCAATGTTAGGATTCAATAGGGTTGTGCTAACCTAGCATGAATGTGCTATAAGTTTAACCAACGCCATGTTGTGTAAATAAAAAAGCTTGTTTGATGTTCATCTTCTAACATGGTTGCAATGTTGTGTTGTGGATCAACGTAAGCATGCTATAAATCCACCCCAGGCTACGCTGCGTAACTTAAGAAACTTGTAAAATCTCCACCTTCTAACACAGTAGTTTCGGTGTCAACTTGGTTGTGTTGAGGTAATATGGGCTGACTAGATGTAGAAGGTTGTGTTGAGTGGCTCAAATGATTTTCCTATGTATATTTCCCGTTTTGGCTAGTTTTAAAACTTTTTATGTCAACATATGGTATTTAGACATTGGGAACAAAAGATAAGCTCCTAGTAAAAATGTATAATAAAATTTCCACTAAAGTTAAAGCAAAATAGCACTACTAAAACTCCCAAAATATGGCATATTATTGGTCATAATGTTAGCAATAAGAACCTTCTCTTCAATTGTTTTCAATATGATACCGATAGTGTTTTCAAACATAATCTCCAGGGATTGATGCCACCCGTCCTCTCTTTTTTCTATTTGGTGACTCCTTTTTTGTTTTCTCTATTTGTTGGTTTATTGCCCCTTTTTGGTTTTGGGATGATGTCTCCTTGTTGCCCAATACTAGATTGACAACATGCTCCTTTTGTGTTGGACATTGGGTTCCTCATTGTGTTTTCTCTCATCAACCCTTGCATTGCCAACTCTTTCGGGCCCCTGCTTCCTCTAAAGGTTACTGAAATCACATCAAACTCATCTTGGGACCCAACCCTGTTATGAGCTCTACCATTGTCTCCCAAGCTAGGCTTTTGGTGTCATTTTGATCTTTTCTATTGAGTATTTTCTTCTAGTGTTTGTAATGCATATTGCATCTGTAACATTTTTGTATCCTCAGATAGGGGACTGCCTTTTTTTACTTGTCGGTATCATACCTTGTCCCTGGCTCAAAAAGGTGCTTTTGTAGAAGTCGAGAGTTGTTTGTCACCTCGTCAAGCTCAAGGAATCCGAGGATACTATTTTGGAGTTGTCCAAATTGGAGGGTGATTGGAGGATTTGCAATTCTTTTCTCATTGATTGATACCCTTCTTCCTTACCTTGATGATTTTTTGTTTTTTCATAATAAGGTCTTCACATATGAATGTACATTGGAACTATTTTTTCTGGGCATATGTTTATGATGGGTAGAGAGTCATAGCAATGAGGAGAGTGATGTGTGTAGTTGTCCAAATTAAAATAATGCATTTGACAAGTAAGATTATCACCCCATCATTAATAGTCACCCAATAAAAATATTCACGATCTAAATTCTTGTGCTATAAGGTTTACTGGCTTAATTGCAGGTGGTGGCAGCTCAGGTTGGCAAGCACCAGAACAACTTGTTCAAGGACGTCAAACACGAGCAGTAGATATATTTAGTTTAGGCTGCGTCTTCTTTTTCTGCATTACTGGGGGAAGACATCCGTTTGGAGAACGTATTGAACGGGATGTCAATATTTTGAAAAATCGCATGGACCTTTTCTTAGTGGAGTTCATTCCTGAAGCCAAAGATCTTATTAGCCGTTTACTAAACCCTTACCCTGATCTAAGGTAAATCATTCTCATTCAGTGTGTTTGCCCGAGAATGGAAAAACATTTTTCATGTACATTCATAATTTTGCATTCTTTTGACACATCTAATTGGTATGTCGTATAAAACAGTGAAGTCTCAAAGTCCAAACATATAGCTTTATGAATAATAACATAAGATGAAGAGTGTACCCTATTTTGGCAATATCTAATGATAAATTCTCTTAAAAGCTTTAAGCTTTTAGATAGAGGTCCATGAAGGTTGTTATATCTCTGGCATTAGGTGTGGTTACGGGCTAGCAATTTCATGTAAGACTTATTTTGTTTCCAGGCCAAAGGCGAGTGAAGTTTTGTACCATCCTTTTTTCTGGAGTTCCGAGATGCGACTTTCGTTTTTGCGTGACACCAGTGACAGGGTGGAAGTGGAAAACAGAGAGACTAATTCTGATCTTTTGGTGACATTAGAAAGCATTGCCACAGATGCCTTGGGTGGAAAATGGGATGAAAGGATGGAACCAGCTTTCATTGCTAACATCGGTCATTATCGGCGGTATAATTTTAACAGTGTCCGAGACTTGTTGCGAGTTATGAGAAACAAACTAAATCATTACAGAGAATTGCCTCGAGAAATCCAGGTTCTTTCTTGGTTCATCATTTATCAGATAAATTTGTTCTTTCGGTTTTTTATGACTGTTCACTGAAATTGTATGAGCTCCTCTATTTGATTTTTAATGTGATGATAATAATCTCTAATATATAAAATTTGAACTTCCATCTATGTTAATATATGACATATATATGATCTTCTAAGCATAAGTTTAGATACCAAATAATTAAAGGATAAAAAGACGTTCATAAGTTGGATACCTTGACTCTTTGGGACATGATATGGCTTCTAATTTCTTATTGATTTTTCAGGAACTTGTAGGAGCTGTTCCCGAAGGGTTCTACGAATACTTTGCAAATAGATACCCAAGACTCTTGATTGAGGTGTATAAAGTTATCCTTCATTATTGCAAGGAGGAAGAATGTTTTCAAAGATATTTTAGATGTGTTGATTAGGGCTTTGGCATGCTTCAGCATGAAGCTGTTTATGTTGATATTTTATACATGTAATCATGTATATACGTGTATTAGTCCAACCTAAAGTTACTTGTCTCTTAAGTTAAAAGAGTAAAAGCTAATCAAAATTATCTTTAACCTATTGTTGCAATAAATTTAATTGAAACATTTGGACAGTTAACTATAGTTGAATCTTGAATCATTCATCCTAAGATCGCATAGTAAAGATTGTAATGAATTAACGGAGACAACTAGGGTCACACTGTTTTATGTTTACTCACCCAGGATTGAAACGTACCATCTATATGTCCATTCTAATTGAAGGTTATGCATGATTTAACATTCCTTTAATATAAGAAAGAATCTTCTTATGTAGGGCAGAATACATGGGCCTAAAAAGCCGACCATTAACGGGAATTTCTTCCTCTACCTCTAAAATAAAGTGAAAAGTCAAATTTGTCTTTACTTTCTTCCCTCCTTCTCCATTGCACCTCATTCTTCTCTCACAAAGCATTAATGGTATTGTCATTGTGCAAATTGAATTATGTAATCTGAAATGCAATTTACATTTTGAATTATCTTTTAAGTTTATATGATAAATTGTACATTTTAAAATGTAAATTTGTATTACATATACACAATTTGAAATGTAATTTATATTCTAAATTTTCTTCCAAATTTGTATTACGGTATAATTTAGAATGTAAATTTGTATTATTTGTATTATGAATTATACAATTCAAAATGTATTTTACATTTAGGATTTACTTTTAAATTTATATTATGGATTATACAATATAAAATATTAATTTGTATTATAGATTATATAATTCAAAATGAATTATATCCTAATTTTTTTAAAATTTATATCACGTATTGTGTAATCTAAAATATCTACCTATTATACAATTCAAAACTATAATTTGAACAGACATAATAATTGAAGTTTTACAAAGTATGGGAGTGCAGGAAGAAAACATGGGGTGCCGGAAGAAATTACCCACATAACCAAGGGTTTTGTACTCTTCATTTATCACGTAGAACATTCTTGTAACAAAGATTGTCTAAGACCAGCTACTATGCTAATAAATGAAAGCCAACAATTGGTGTATTGCACTATAAATAAAAATGAAATGATTTCATTAATGATTATGTATCCTACACAACTATAAGTACCATCAATAATTGTAAAGTCAACTTGTCCCCACGCTTATATTACAGTCCCACACAAATTGATATATCTTACAATTAATTATATGTACTAAAAAGGAAAACCACAAAAATGTAGGAGGAACCCAGCAGTTGCAACGGGGGAATGATTAGTACAAGAAGCTACAAAATTATGATGAGCAAACAAGTATGCAACAGTTAGATTTCAGTAGCTGAATCAATTCTGTTTGATGATGCCTGAGAATATCCTTTGTTGGAGGTGATGGATGATCCTACTTCTCTTGTGCTCCTGTAGGACATGCCCTCTATCTTCTTTCTCTTCACACGGCTCTTAACAATCTCTTCCTTTTCATCTACAAAGGAAAGGAATGTGCGCAGACGTGAAGATCCTGAGCCATGGCCAGGAGACTCAAGTTCCTCTGGCCCATGCTTGGAGTACTGTCTCATGGTCTGAACAAGATATATGAGAAGAGCAAGCACACATGCCAACCCACACACCAGATACAGGCCCCAGAAACTTCTCAGCTTGAGTCTATCCACTTCAAGCTTTGCACCTTGTGATAAACAAGCACTGCTCAAAAGCCATTTGTCATGGATCCTTTGTAAGTCTCCGTTCTCTGCCAACTCCAATATGGCAGTTGAAAGATCAACCGCTAATGGTGAGTCCCGTGGAAAGGCCTAAGAAAAATGAAGGCCAACAAACAATTAATCATGGTGTAGATTACAGTGCTAACAAAACATGAAATTAGAATAGGTTACTTCCTACAATTTAGCTAATTTAAGGAGTTCATAGGTAAGGGATTATGCTCCAGCTAGTGAAGTAAAGGTTCCATGACCCCCCCTTAATGGTTACACTTCTTTGTTGCAAGGTTACAGGTTTCAAATAACAAGGACTAAAACATGGATAGTTATATTCTTGAGTTGAGTTAGGAAAGGGGCTGGATAACAACAAATATGGAAGGAAATTTCAGGTGAAAACATTGAAAAGTAGCTACATTTATTAGGATATATCTAAAGTGAGATATGCATATATTACAATGTAGGACATTTATTTTAGACTCTGACAGTGCAGCATTTCTGTTAGACCACAAAAATGAGGAGTCAGGAACAAGCTTGTACATAATGATTTGGCAGTAAAGTTTTATCCCAGTGCTTCATGGTTGAATGAGTTAATGAACAATGTTTAAAGCGGAACAAAGTTTCAACCAGAATAGTCAAGAGAAATATGCATTTACGCTTCCTTTAGGAAGAGATGAACAGAAAATAAATAGCACATTCCAAAGTTCACTGTGAAGGCAAAGAAATAAAGAAAATTAGGACTATTGGTAAGGAGATAACTTACAAATCCCCAACCATTGCGGGTGAACTCTTGACCTACAATGCTAAAGTCGCACCGGCTTGAAAGGAAAAGTTCTATGTAAGCACGCTCATCAACATATGCAGCAACACCACCCTTCTGGGGACCATTTTTGAGTGCTGTTGCAGTTTCTTCCGGTGTTTTCAGAGGAACCAGTCTGGATTCATCAATACCAATTTCCTCAATCAAATAAGTTCGAGTAAATGAACCCTGCAAGTAGCCAATAGGCTCTTTGCTATTTATTAAACTGTCAATGCCTTTAACAGGTGAAGAAAGTTGTTGCACTGTGAGGATTGATGTCAGGCTAGCTGTGTAACTTGAGTTAATTATTAGAACTACAAATAACCATATAAGCAGCACAAAGCGACCAAGAGTGCTCACTGTATTTTCCCCTACATAGTACAGAAAAGAGTATTTCATAAACCCAATGTAGTCACCACTTATACTTGGGATTGGGACCATATATATCACAGAAGACAAAAAATTGGCACTTACTGTGAGCAAAGAACATGGTCGAAAAACTAAACCTGCCAAATAAACACATTAGTAGAAGTTACAAACATATCCAAAGTTGATCCAGAGTGAAAATGTAACATTGATACGATTGTTATTCATCAGCAACATAAATAGCAGATTCAATATAGTGAACATGAGAAAGGGAGGAGAGACAGAAGGATCAGATTCCCATACCACAAAATTGTGACCATTTGTTGTTTGGGAGTTCCCCTAAAATCATCATTCAGCCTATGCTCTAAAATCCAAACAACAGCTCCCACTAATAGAAAAAATATAGCTGTAACAGTCCACATCATTGGCGTAAATGGTTTGAAAAATGCCCAAGCATTGGAATCCGTCTTCTTAACTGATGCTACTACCACCAGACCAGACTCAATATATGGCTGAGTAAAATCCACCATCTTTGTTCTTTCTGTTGTAATTGTAATGTCACCTACTGCAGCATCAAAAACCTGTATGCAAAGAAAAAACTGGTCTAAGAAGTACCCATAAAACATCCAAACTCCACTAGTTATTGTAATGATACTCACATCCGCTGTGATAAGACGGACAAGTTCAGTGTTACTAGGATTGCTGTCACCATCCCCATATGAAACAAATTTATAGGGGACAGCATAGGGCAACAAGTTCACCGCAGAAAGAAATACATCAATGCAGAATCCCTTGAACATGTCAGTGCCTTGTACTTGAGAGACAAAATCCCGGTAACTAACCCTTTTTGGCACTCCAATTTTTAACATCCTTCCATTGTTTGGAAAAACCCAACCACGGGGCTTTTGGGTTGTTTCCCCTGGCCAAAACACAGGGAGTAGCTTTTGGCTTGCACTGGACCGATTAGGTGGCTTTGAATAAAGTGTTTCTGGAGGAACAATGGATAATCCAGTGTAATTAGACCAATAACCAATCCTCCGTGTTCCTGTTCCAATCACATTGATGATTTCATACGCTGGATTAACAAGGTTTCCATCAGAATCATACTTGAATAGGCCTGATACTCCAGTCATATTAACCTCATAAATATGTTTACGCAGCAGATTTCCTTCGTTAAAGATCTTCACAGCATCAAGATGCATGTTGTCTCCACGTATTTGAGATAACTTTGGATCATGTGAAAATGTAATTTGATTCCCTCGTTTGAAAAATGCATCAAGTGCATGAGCAAGAGCAAAAACAGTATCATATGCAAAGATACCATAAGTACTCAAACCAAGGGTACCATTACCATTCTTTCCAGAAGTAGTCACGTTTGTCCACCTAGAAATAAACCATCTTTTGAGCTTTGAATCTGGTACATACATACGCAGTGCAATGACCCCTTGCATGTCATTGGTTGTATCTGGAGATAGAGGACTACGTATATCCAGCCAAGTAGAGAGAAAAGTAGTTGTTATCCAGACATAGCCATTTTCCATCATCCCCAGAGACTTTGCCACACTCAAGACTTTTGGGCCCCAAGCAGTACTTGTGTGAAGAACTATAACCCGGGATTCTGCCAGGGCCACCTGAACAAGTACATCAGTAATCTCCTCTCTAGTTGCCTCAGGAGTCATAGGTGCTTTAAATGAAATCTTGCAACGCCTCTCCGCAAGCTTATCCCCTAATGCACCCATTCCATTCCTCCCATGGTCATCGTCACCATAAACTGCAATAACCTCTCTCCATTGAAAGTAGTTAACAAGGTCTGCTATTGCAGTCATTTGATAGACATCACTAAAAGCAGTTCTAATAAAGAATGGGAATTGAAGAGAAGAAAGGGTAGGGTCAGTGGCTGTAAATGATAGCAGAGGAACTTGAAGCTCATTTGCTATATGAGATATGACATGAGCTGTTGTAGAGGTTTGGGGGCCAATTATAGCCACAGTTTGTGTCGCCATCAGCTGCAAGGCTGTACCAACATAGTTTATGTCAAACAAGAATTATAATCTGCCAAACTTTGAACTAACTTGTGTAACAGAAAAAGATTTTTGAAGTTTTGACACAGAAAAAATGGGAATATTCCGACATACCCTCTGCAATGCTCAAAAACCCTCTGTATTTGGTATCTTCTTGCATTGAGAGCTTCAACTTAGTTTGAGCAAGAATAGATGGATCAGAATTTACATCTTCAACCGCCGCCTCTACAGCAGTTTTCACCATTTTACCAACACTGGTATTGAAAGAATAGAGAACTCCTATGTTTACCAAAGCAGGTATTGTGGAATTATCTGATACAGCTCCAGCTGAAAATAACCCTTCGAAGAGAACCATCAACACCACAATCTCAACTCTAATCATGGTTCCGCTTGCCTTTTGCGAAGCCAGTATCAATCACACTGCTCAACACACAAGTAAAGCAGCATCTTCAGAGAATTAAAAAAGGGGAGATACTTATAAAGTAAAAAGCTAAACATTCATACCCAAAACTGTGGCTTTCAAAACATTAAGAATAAACTGCACTTCTCAATCAAGAACTTATTTGGCACGCAATGTTGGTCCCAGGCCAAGTAACCCAAAACAAAAACACAAGCACAGAGTTGCAAAGCACATCTAAAAAGCAACCAACCATGAAAGGATAAAACAATAAAGTTCCACCCATTAAAGCAAAAAGGTAGCTGATTGCAAGGGCAAGTAAAAGCATGTGAATAACAGAACTTTAATCAAAGGGGTCACAATTTACCTGAGTTTGATTCACAAGACGATAGCTGGTATCTATATTTAGCAGCAAACGAGTCCAGAAAACCTGTCGTTTGATTCAATTTGGAAATAAAAATATAAACTTTACATTTATCCAAAGACAAAAGAAATCAACTTTGAAGTGAGACCATGGATGATAGATCTTGAAAGAAAATTATAGTGTGGGAGAGAGTGAAAATAATGTTCATAAGATTAAACGGTATTTCACCTGAGAATGTTATTCCTATGATATTACTTTTTCCTTTACTTAACTTTCTAGCATAAAGCCAAAAAGGACACTCAGGACAAAATATCTTAAGGAAAGTTCTCATAGGACAACCTCCTCATCCCATTCCTGTTCCTGTTCTTGCTGCTCCTCCCACCAAAAACCACCATGATTATGAAACGGGAAAGGCAGATTAAGTTAGTGACCGAAAAGACAGAGAGAAAGGTAAGACTTCTGCTGCGACTGGCGTCAATTACTCTCCATGTAATTAATGACACAGTTTTAGTGAAAAATTATGGTCGAATCTCGCATTTTACATGTGTTTTTAAATCCACGTGTGTGTGTTTTTCATGCGATATGTTCAGTTGTACAATAATTGTTATAATTTCTTAATAATTTGTTAAAAAATATTTACTAATTGTTACGAATATGAAATTTAATGTTGCTATATATGTAATGTGAAAGGGAAATGGAATGGTACCACTCTGGCATTTAATGGTAATGACTAGTGGGGCCCGCTAATGGGTGTACTGTATACAGACTCTCACTGCTTTCAGAAACGGGACAGTGACTTTCAAACGGGACAGGACATCACTTCAATCCAACTACTATTCTTCCAACCAAAATCAACATCATGTGTGAAAAAATTCTTAGAGGCATATACTTTTACAGATTTATTACAAAGACGTTTCTTTAACAGAATAAAATTCTCACCTCTTATTGGCCTTTTTTTCTAATAATTTTTTAAATTATTTTATTTATATGTTATTATAAATATATAAATTATATATATAAATATATAAATATATATAAAGAAATTACACGTTTTATTATTCCAATTTTACTTTCAATTATTATTTTAAAAATTAATTATTTTATAAATAATTCATCTTTAACTATTATTTTATAAATTTCTTCTGTATTTAACAATTAACAATTATTTTAAAAATTTATTTTGTATACATATTTTATTTCTTTAATTTTATATTTAATAAATATTGTAAAAATTAATTAATTATTTTTTATAAATCTTAAATCAAATTTCTGTGAAGATTTTAAAATATTTTTGTTTTATCGGGTGTTTAATTTTTTTATTTAATAATTTTATTATTAAAGTTTTATCATTAATAAGATAATTTTGTTGTTAATTTTGTTTTTTCTAATTATAATTTATTTGTTTTCTTTTAATTTATTATTGTTCTTTTCTCTTTAAGAATGCGTTGACGGATAAATTGAAGAAAATTAGAAGAGAAAGAAACGACAGAAGCAATGAGTTAAAAAATATTGGAAGATAAAAGTAACAATCAAGTTATCTCTTTAATAGCAAAAGTAATTGAGGCCTTAATAAAATAAAATATTTTGATATGGACTTAATTAAGAATACTTAGCAATTAATTAAGTCACACAAAATTTATATTTATATTTTAAGAAATAATATTTAAAAAAATAAATCTCATATTTATACATATATTTTTATTATATAATTAATTATTTGGTGACAAATTAAATTATGTATATCGACAAAAAATAATACACTACTAGTTTAGTTGCATGATATGTGATAATGTTACCTGCACTGCACTTAAAATATGATTAGTAGTTTTCTTTCATTTTTATATGCACCGATTTTCTTCTTTCTTCATCCTAGTTTTCGTAGTTATCGAAGTCATGAAAAACCTCTCCTTAATAGTAAAAGATTTGTTAGAAAAATAAGTTTGGTTTTGTTATATCAAGAGGAGTAGTAAATCAGTTTTGAAACTCTGTTTACAAAAGATTTTCTTTAAATTCCTTTTAAAATGTTTTTAATTTATAAAACATAATGCAATTAAATTTTATAATTAAAATCGATAATTATACAATTAAAGAAAATAGAACAATAGTAGGAAAACGCAAAAATTTATACTCTTTCATATTACCACTAATCTTACATTTAGTATAAGTTTTTCACCTTTGAAAAACTAGTTCCTATGAAAAAATAACCTTACAAATTTACAACAATATCAACTCTTAAACACACTCAACTAAAAGATATCAATTTTTGATATTAAAGATGATATATGTTTTATCCAATCAACTCTTTAATTATTCAAAAAATATTCCTTTTGAACTTTTGTTGTAAGAACACGACAATTATCGAAAACACAACAATCCAAAAATACTATTGGAACAACTATCTCCTCATGAATGACGATCACATGGTATGAAGTTTAATAGATAATAACGAAGTTATTGTTGACTAAAGTAAACCAATTGATTTGATTAAATGTTATGTCTTATTCCTAAATATGGTGAGGTGTATTATAAATTGTGACAATAATAAGGTTGATGTATATGTATTATTATGTTTATTTGTAAAATACCTGGTAATAAACCCGATGACAATTTTTATAGGGGTGTGAGTCACAAACCACCATTGGGTTTACCTGGTGAGTGTGATGGTGGGGTTGTCATTGTGAGATATGGACAAAGTCTCTAAGTGACATTCATGAAACAAGATTAATGCACAAGGTCGTAACATGCAACCACTGATTAGAACCTATAATGAATATCGACATTGTATGTGTTATTTACTTAAATCAGAGCGATGTAACTTAAGACAATTAAGCCTTTACATTTTCTTGGGTGAAAGTTTATAAGTACTAGGTGTAAAGCTCAAACTCAGAAGATTCTTTATACTGAAATATAATATTTTGTTTTAAGAGATAATATAGTTTTTTTTTTTAATTATGTGGGGATTGTTAGAAATGCTAGTATAATTTAAAAAATAATAATTAAAATAAAATATCACTTGTTAATAGTGTTTTAATTCCAAAGTTAAATACTATTTATGTATAAACATAAATAGTTTTTTTATTTATTTCATTGATTAGAAATTACTCTGGTTTAAATCATATTGATGGTAATTGACTCATGTGTCTCACTTTTCTATTTATAAATAACACATATGTGTATGGAAAAAACATAATAAGAAACACTAAAGTTCTTACAACAATATTTTATCTCATTCTTTTCTTGTGCTTCAACCTTTTTACACATCAAAAGAAGCAAAGAACAAAATCGCATGAAAATAAAAGAGAAAGCAACACTTGTAACCTATCAAAAAGAGAACATAACAGTTTAAGATAACTATTTTACAAGCAAAACAGAATAGATTTTGAGGATTTTACAAGGATAATCTCTTTCCTCATTTACCTTATCTTATTGTTTGTTATAAAAATTGTTTGATTGGATCATATCTTTTTATCTGTATCTCTATCTTGTTTTGGTTTATCATTTTTTTTTTCTAATCCCTCTAGCAAGTCAACATTATAAGTATCAAATCTAAAACACATTTCAAATACAAAATGAACGAGTTTGTCGAAATTGATCACCACATTAGAAGTAATCACGTGAAATAGGAGAACCTTTTCTTGAATTCTTTAAAAAAAATTTAAAATCACTTGTGAATGTATATAAACTTGTCTGAAAATTTTAAAAATCGAGATAAAACATTGAATCTAAAAAGTACCGACACATTTAATTAATTAAATAAAGTTCTTAATTGATTATTCTAACTTAACTTTTTGAAAAAATTGCAACCTCTTCCTGAAATAGGAAATTATTAATTTTTTTAATCTATTAAATACACTCATCAAATGTTTAAAACTGGTTTAACCATTTATGAAAACACTTAATGAATTATTTTGTTGATCTCTTTAAAAATATTTAGATCTCATAAATCTCTTTATTTTAATCAATTATTTAAGCTATATAATTGATTATTTCATTTTAAAAACCGTTTAACCAATTATATAAAAATGTAATCAATTAAAAATGCTGAAAAATATTTGAAGTTTGATTTTTCTTTGGAAAAACATTCTCTCTATTTAATATAGGTTATACGTGTCGAAACAAAATAAATTAGCAAATTCCTTATCTATATGAAGACCACAAATAAAATATAAAGAGAGCACTAAAACTCAAATTTTCAGTATCATCAAAACATCTTCATCCTCACTTTGATCTTTGAAATTCTTCTTTAAGATCAACAGGATCTCATAAATCTTTTGTATCTACAAATAATTTGATCTCATCGTATATTGTTTTTGCCTAACATTGAATCATTTAGACAACATTGAAATCATTTTTTTTTTTTATTTCAAAAGTCATGGAAGAACTTGAAAGAAAAATAAATAAATTCTAAGGGCACTTTTCTAATTTTGGAACTTATTTCTAATCTCCATAATCCAATGTATGTACAACCTTTGTCAGATATGACTAAAGGCGAAATTGTGTTCAATGATTATTGCTGTTTTATTGTTTTGCATTGCTATAAATTACCCAGATTTCACAACTTACATTATTTACGACCTTCAATTTAATTTGTTAAGAGTATCTATTTCCTAACGTAAATGTAAGAGAATATTAATATACACATTTATATGATTAAAAGATAAAAGAATTCATATAAATTAAAATGGTATTTGAGAAATATAATAAATATTCAAAATTCCCTATATAGTTTCTGGTGATAACATCTTATGAATAGTTTTATCATTTAATTCGGCACGCACGTGATCAAATCTTTAGATATTTGTCAACAAAAATGGAAACCAACGTGATCAAACAAAGTGAAGTCAATGGATGATCAATGGGAAACAACTTTGAGTTCACCACATTTAAAATTTAACAAAAGAAATCATTTAAAAAAATGAGCACCCTGAAAAAAATAAATCAATTTAGTTCTAAAATGAAAATGGTATAAACAAAACTATAAAACTTTATTTTTGAAAATTGGAAAAAAAATAAAATTGAAAACTTAAAGAGTAACATTAATAATACCTTACACATCTAGCAATAATCTTTACTTAATAAGTTTGTCACTTAAGGTAACATCTACTAAGGAGCTTTCCAACATCTCAATTATTTTTTTATTTGGAATGAGGGCGGTAAAACAACATGCATGGACTGAAATTATATAATAGAAACGATGTTTTGAAAAGAAAAAAACATCTATACTTAAACATTTTTTTATACTTTATTATCGTCAACTGATTTTTTTTCATGTGTGCAATAATTATTGTTATTATTCCTTAACTTTGTTAGATATTACTAGGTATACAAACATTAAATATATATATCTCATTTTGTTTGGAGATATTGAAGAGGAAAATTGGTAAGAAGGGCATGTTGGAAAATTTTCAAAATATGTGATATATAAAATAATATGAGATATTCACATGGTCAATTATTTTTATATATGTGATCTATTTGTTAATCAATTTTATAATTATTGCATAAATTTATTATAACAATTACTTCATATAATTTTATAAATTTCACATCTACTCTGTGTTTTTAATTATTAAATATGTTCTCTTGTACAATATACATAAAAGTTTAGAGGGTGAAAGTTTGAAACTAAAAAACACATCAAGAGATTTTTATGACATTGACAATGGCTAAATGTTAGTCTTTATTCATTTTTTCGCATTAGTTTTACATTTGGCATCAAAACAAGGTTAAATACATTTGTCTTGTTTTGAATCTATTGCAATTAACGAGGTGGTGTTAACCTATTATTGGTCGTTGTTGTTATGGGTACAAATGTCTTAGAGCATCGACACCATGGTCGGCTCAAAGGTAAAACAAGTAAAACACTCGCTTTAGGTCTCCAGAGAAAGAAAGCCTCAACAATATTTTTTTACCACTAATATTTTTAAATTTATTTAATTACAATATTATAGAAATATGTTTAAGAAGAAAAAAGGTCTCAAAAATAATATTTTATTACTAATATAGCTTTATTAAATTAATTGTAATTTTGTTTACGAGAATGATTAGTTTACTTTCTAATAATTGATCTTGATTCTATTTTTTCCTTTTATCTCTCTGTGATTCCTCTTGTTTCTCCTTATTTTTTTTTGTTCAATTCTAGAGTCCTTTTTAGGCTTTTGACCGTTTACATTCCTTGAATCTTATGTTGTCTGTGTACCAATCTTTTCATCCATTATGGTTAGTGTTTTTTTTATATTTGTGTTGTTGTTTTTATTCTATTTGTTGAATTTGTATTAGAAATAGAAATGTGTTTCTTTTACCCAATTTTATTTTTTGGTACTTTTAAATTTATTGGTTTCAAGAGCTTTTTTGCATACATCTTAACGAGGAATTGAAATTTTTCTACAAAATTATTAATTAGATTAAGGTTTAGCCTTTTTTTGTAGATAATAAATAAATTGGAGCATAATTCAAAGTTGGGTTTGCTGCAAAAAGATAATTTAAGTTTAAGAAAAAAAAAAGACTTACCATCGAGTTGACAAGAGGATAATTCAAATTTAGGAAAAAAAAAACTTACTATCGAGTTGAAAAGAATAATAAATTTTTAGATTATTTTTATTAATAATTAATCTTAAAATAAACTCTGTTGGTTTTTCAAAAAGTTAAGACTTGTGGATGAGAAAGAGACTTGAGACTTAAGACATTACAAGTCTACCATCAAGTTTACTTTCCTGATAATCAGAACCAAGTTTTATTGTTTTAACTCATTCATTTTATATACCTATCTTTAGTAGTGTTTTATATATTATAACTTTTTATTTTAAATAAAAATATATAAATATGTCAACTAGAAAATTTGAATCAGACTATTCAAAAATCCAGAAGAAGATGAGAACACATGCTTTAATTGTATCACAAAAAGGAGCTATGGATAAATTTGTAAAAATAGATAAGAAAAATGAATTTAAAAATAGAAGTGAGTACTCTTTGAATGAACAAGATAATAATAATAATATAGATATAGGTGAAAACAACAATAGGGAAAGAAAAATATAGATAATAACTGAGACATATTTGCACGAGGTAGAAAGGGTTTGGTTTTTGGCCTCGGCTATCAACCGAGGCATAAACTTCAATCTTAGGCCTCGGTTCTAGAAAATCGAGGCATAAAACCAATAATAATAAAAAAAAAGAACCCAGAAAAGTTGAACAACAATGATGATGAAGGAGGATGCAATATTGGACTCGTTTTGGAGAGCTAATCAATCCCACAAAGGGTACCTAAACACAAATGACTGCAAAAAAAAAAACTCAAACTTTACAAATAAAGAACCCAAGGACGACATGAACTTCACCAAAAATGCAAGAAGAAGAAGAAGAAGAAGAAGAAGAAGAAGAAAAAGCGGCGCAATGAAGAAATGAAGCCTCTGCAACTCTTCGAAATTTAACCCTAGACAGAGTTTTAGGCCTCGATTATTTAAACAACCGAGACATAAACCTTTGCGCAAAAAAAAATAATAAAAATGGCAATTTTGAAATTTTAACAAACTTATATGCGAAGAAGAAGAAGAAGAAGAAGAAGAAAAAAAAGCGGCGCAATGAAGAAATGAAGCCTCTGCAACTCTTCGAAATTTAACCCTAGACAGAGTTTTAGGCCTCGATTATTTAAACAACCGAGACATAAACCTTTGCGCAAAATAAAATAATAAAAATGGCAATTTTGAAATTTTAACAAACTTATATGCATCGGTTCTAAAATAACGGAGGCATATAGCATGTATAGGTTCCAATTCTCTAGCAACCGAGACATAAACCTCTGCGTAAAATAAAATAATAAAAAAAATAAAAATTTTGAAATTTTAGCAAACTTATATGTCTCGGTTCTAAAACAACCGAGGCATATACCATGTATAGGCCTCGGTTCTCCAGCAACCGAGACATATAAGTTCGCAAAAATTTCAAAATTCCCACCACAATTTTATAGGTCTTGGTTTCTTTAAAACCGAAACATATCACGCGAGTTAAAAAATAAAAACTACACTAGTGTAATAAATGGACAAAGTGAGAGAATGTTGAAAATTTCTCAAAAATGTTATATGTGGAATAATATGAGATATTCACATCGTCAATTAATTCAATAGATGTGATTCATTTGTTAATCAATTTTATAATTGTTGCATAAATTTTGATACCATAATCTCATATATGTAAAACATTTATTATGAGAATTACTTTGTGATGGAAAAAAAACTCTATAAATTTCACATATATTTTATACTTTGTATTGAGTAATCAAATTTGTTCTTTTATACCTATCCTATATTATCAAAGTTTAAAGAATAGAAATTTGAAACTAAAAATCACATAAAAAGCTCTCATATGACACTGAAAATAACGGAAGATTAGTCCTTATTATTTCTTCCGTATTACAAAATATGCTAAGATTTAATAATATGAAGATGTGAAATGATGTAAGAAGAAGAATTCACACAGATAAAACTCATTAATAATCGCCTCATCTTCAAGTCTGAACGTAAAAGTGAGGAGGAAACGATAAAGTTAGAAGACGAATATATTAATACCAACTTGCAGTTCTTTATTTGATAAATAAATTATTTTTGAAAAACCAGTGCGCCTCAATCCACGTGACACCATATTGATAATAGGACGAGTGTGCTATTAAAACAATAAAAAGAAAGAAAGTGATGTTTCATACACACAGCTTATTGAAAATACCAAACACCGTCTCAAACATTATGTGTTTATTTATTAATTTAGTACAATCTTAATATTTGTTAAAATTATCTAATATGTCAATATTGGCTAAAATATATTAATATAATCTCTTTATTTAAGTTCGTACTCACAGACACATGTGAATGAAGAGTTGATGTCATGTTGAATAATTTATCCATATTGGATTATCTAATTATGTTAGACAATAACACATTTGTGGTTTTATATATATATAAATATATATATATATATATATATATATATATATATATATATTATTAGTGTTT
>Ga0214544_1001996_pt1 | contig 43026 bp, 20 predicted proteins | sample CNSS3metaG_FD_160074 | JGI IMG/M metagenome (GOLD analysis project Ga0214544, IMG submission 160074) | Root nodule microbial communities from cowpea collected in UCLA plant growth center, Los Angeles, California, USA - CNSS3 | ecosystem: Host-associated > Plants > Roots > Nodule | place: USA...
AATCAAAAACAAGATATTTGGAGATGTATTAATTTTTTGATTTAATTTTTTATAGGAAAATCTATATTTTTAATTAAAGATAAATTTTTCCTATTTACTGTTTACTTAGTTTTATGTCTTTTTTTTTGTTTACGAGAACCTATATTATGAATGAAGTGGGTAAATACTACCTAGTTTCTTAATTGAGATGCAATGTTTAGTTGAATAAGTTATTTAAGTAACTCAAAAACCGTTCACAATCATTTCGATTCAAAAATATTGTAGTTTGATTCAAAATTAGTGTAGTTCGGTTCAAAAATATGGTATATAGTAGTCAGTTTAATTCATATTGCAAGTACATTTCAGTTCAATGCAGTTAGATATAACAAAATAATATTTAGTTAAATTCAATTCAGGTAAACTATTTTTTAGTTCAAAAATAGAGCAATTGATTCAAAATCAGTGCAATTCGGTTCAAAAATAGTGCAATTTAGTTCAAAATTAGTGCAATTCAGTTCAAAATCAGTGCAATTTGGTTCAAAAACGGTTCAAAAACAATGTAGTTAAGTTCAAAAGTAGTGCAGTTTAGTTAAAAAATAGTGTAGTTCAGTTCAAAAATAGTGCAGCTCAGCTCAAATGTAGTGCAGTTCATAAAACAGTTCAGTTCAGAACAGTTCAGTTCATATTATAGTGCAGCTCAGTTCAATTCTGTTAGTTTTGAAATGGTTGAAAAGCCAAGAAGGGGGGGTTGAATTGGCTATTAAAAACTTTAGGCTATTTTTGCAAGCTAAAAACCTTCTTTAATTGAATCAAATACATCACCAAGTTAGGATGCAAACAGTACTGAACTGTACACTTTCAGTCGATCAAAAACAGAGTTAACAAATTGATTTTACTAAACAGATTCTGTTCTGGTATAATCAATCGATTGAAACTGAAAAACAGTCGACTGAAATACTGGGAAAAATGCAGAAATGTGAATTTGAATTTTAAACCAGAAACAATGCTCAAGAATGATCAAGATCAGTTCCAAATGATTATACAAACATGCTCAATGCTTCAGATGCTATGAAAACATGCAAGAACATGAAAAAGATGATTAAAACACAAGTTCTTGAAACTTTAAAATGAAAATGCAAGAGAGAAAGGTTAGAGAAGAGAGGACACCACGAATTTTTATACTGGTTCACTCAAACCTGAGCTACATCCAGTTTGACAAGGCAACCTGAGCTTGACTTTACAAATATGCAAAAACACCACAAAAGACTCTTGAATCACACAAGAATCACACCAGCACAGCAAGAACCCTCTTGCAGACCTGGAAAACCACCAAGCACACACACAAAGCTTGAGAAAGATCAAACCTCAGTGGTAGCACAACCTTGCCTACCACAAACAACTTTCTCCAAGCTTCAAACCAAGCCAAAAGCTTCAAGAATTGATCCAAGATCAATCTTCAACAGCTGCAACACCTATGATCACGAAGGAGAGAGTTTCCACAAGTTTCCAGAATCAAATCGTACTCTAAAATGATCAACAGACCTCTCTTTCGAAAATCACAACTTTTATAGTCAAACTGTTACGAAATTCAACAGGTTGATTTTCAAATCAATCGGTTGATTTCACTTGACTTAAGTGAAATCAGTCGATTAAAAACTAAATCAATTGATTGAATTTGTTGTAATTTAAGACTACTGCAGCCAACCTTTTAACCTGTTGAAAAACCATTCAACAGATTAAAAGAGACATTTTAACCTGTTGAAAAACCATTTAACATATTAAAAACACAACAAAGACCAAACTACATCTAATTAATGCTTTAAGGTCTACAACCTGAATTACAAACTATAAATACACTTTCTTAATGATGTAACTACATGGAGAGCACACATTCCAACCTTGATCACCATGGATATCATCAAATCTTCTTTCCTTCATCAATGTAGGCTTCATTCCAATGGTTATGGCTTCAAGATAGTTCAGAAGAGCTTCATTCAATCTTCATCAAATCTTCAAGAAGCAAACCACCTTGGCTTCTCATGTCAACAAACTTAACAAGAAAGATATAGGAGAAAAACTCAACCTATCACTTTTCTCTCTTTTACCAAAACCTTTAGAATTAAGAAAGGAAACTATCTCAGATATAGTCATGAGTGTGCACCCTCATCACTCTACCAAGATATTTTCTGTTCTTAATACTTCCAGTTCACAATTTCCTTTCCCTGCGCCCCAACGCTTCTTGGAAAGAACCTCCCCCCCTGCGCACCAACACATCGGGAAAGACAAGTAATACCACTTACCTGCTCGCCAAAACCCAATAAGAGCATTACTTTTCTTAGGTCTTGTAAGCAACTACCATTGCCTACTTGCCAAAACCCAGCAAGAGTACCACTCTTAGATGCTCACCAAAACCCGGTAAGAGCGCTGCTTCTACTAAGACTCGTAAGCAACAACTCTTTCCTGCTCATCAAAACCCAACAAGAGTATCACCCTTACTTGCTCACCAGAATCCGGTAAGAGCGTTGCCTACCCTGAGACTCACAAACAACAACCTTTGCCTGCTCATCAAAACCCGACAAGAGCCCACAACTTACTTGTTCACCAAAACCCGGTAAAAGTGTTGTCTCCCATGAGTCTCACAAACACAACTCTTGTCTGTTCAACAAAACCCGACAAAAGTCTCACCCTAACCTGTTCATCAAAACCCGATAAGAGCATTGCTTCCCTGAGATTTATAAACAACAACTCTTGTCTGCTCAACAAAACACGACAAGAGCCCCAACCCTTACCTGTTCACCAAAACCCAGTAAGAATACTACTTTTCCTTAGGTCTTACGTGCAACCACTCTTGCATGTTCACCGAAACCCAGCAAGAGTACCACCCTTACCTGCTCACAAAAACTCGGTAAGAGTGTTGCTTCCACCAAGACCCATAAGCAACAACTCTTGCCTGCTCACCAAAACCTAGCAAGAGTATCACCCTTACCTGCTCACCAAAACCCGGTAAGGACGTTGCTTACTCTAAGACTCACAACAACAACCCTTGCCTGCTCATCAAAACCTGGCAAGAGCCCACCACTTACATGTTCACCAAAACCCGGTAAGAGTGTTGCTTCCCCCGAGTCTTACAAACACAACTCTTGTTTGTTCAACAAAACCCAACAAGAGTCCCACCCTTATCTGTTCACCAAAACCCGGTAAGAGCATAACTTTTCCTAAGTTTCCCAAGCAACATTCCTTGCCTGCTCAACAAAATCCAACAAGGACATTGTTACTAAGCTTAGATCAAAGTCTTACAGTAACCCAAAATTCCATTTTAGCCAACTCTCCAAAGACCTAAGGGTAAAATAGTAACTCCTTTTACTCGACTCTCCCTAGTCTTCTAAGTAAAAGTACAACTTGGTTTTAAAGGGATGAACGAACTTCGAGCATACATCACACAACTAACATAACATGCTTCATTACCCCAAAAGAACGAAAATCAATTCAGACTTTACCTTGTTGTTGTCGTGGCACTTCAGACTTCCCCCGTTCAGGGCAAGATTTGGCGTAATGACCCGGCTTGCGACAATTGTAACACTTCTTCTCGTCCACCTTTACTCCTGAAATTTCCGGACAAACTCGTCGAAAATGGTCTCCCCTACATTCGAAACACTTCACTATCCCTCGTCCATCACGTTGAGATCTAGTGTAGGGTTTCTCTTGTCGTTTCTCATTGATGTTATTGTTGTTAGGATGTGCCCTCATGACCTGACTTGGGCCCCTCTCTAGTTGTTCCACCATCTTTGCCTGTTCCACCAATACAGGGAACTCTCGGATCCTCAGAGGTACGAGGAATCGACGCAACTCATGGTTTAGACCACCTTCAAATTTTTTGCAGTGCCATTCTTCGGTGACAGCCTGCGAGTAGAACCTTGCCAAGTACTCGAACCTGTTAGTATAGGCCTGCACCGTCATAGTCCCTTGCTGCAAAGTAAGGAATTCTGCTTCTCTCTCATATCTGACATTGTCAGGAAAGTATTTCTCCAAGAATCTTGCCCGAAAGTTAGCCTAAGTCACCTATTTTTTGCGGGTCTGCATCAGCTGCTGCATCCCCACCCACTAGTATTCAGTGTCTGCCACAAGAAGGAATGTGACGAAAGTCAACTTCTGTGCATCAGTGCACCCAATCGCTCGACATATATTCTCACACTCCCTCAGCCATGCATTTGCCTCGTCTGGAGTGGCCTTGTTAGTGAACTTAGCCGACCTGTGCCTCATGAAATCTTCCATAGTCACGGGACGAGTAGGCACGACTCTGGCTCTGGGTTGCGCTGCATTAGGCTGCATCGCGTCCACCATCCGATGAATCGCATGTGCAATCTCATCAGCCTCAGTATTATCCCTTCTTCTCCTGTTTGCCAAAGCTTGTGCACGCCACATTTCAGCTAGATGAAACCACACAACTTAAGTCATGACTATGCAAACAAAAGGTTTAACACAAAAGAATTAACACACTGACTCGTAAGCGGAACACGATAAGCTCATTCCCCATAAACCCCAAAATCTTTTGAAAACCATTGCTCTGATACCAAATGTAACATCCTGACCGGATATTACAGATTTAAATATTAAAATAGAGAAAATATAATTAAACTGCATTTATGGAAATATCATTTCCCCAAAACGCGAGAAATTTTAAAACTTTTATTACCTCAACAATAATCCAAAAATCCATGATAATAAATACTATTATAATTGTCCAAAAGTCTAGTAATATCCATGTTTACAATTTATTTGAAATCATAAAAACAATATAAAACTTTGAGAAAATCCTTCTCCTAAGTCTAGCCCCACTCCGGCTCTACGCTCCACCAGAACCACCAGAATCACCTGCAACGTCATTTGTTATCGTGTACCGCGTACACGATCATCGCCAAACACAAGCAGATAGGGTGAGCTAAAATATAAATTATTTATGTGTTTGATAAAAAAACAACTTAACATGGTCCAAATGTAAAGCTCAACTTAATAAAATAAAAAATAAAAACACTTGTATGACCCTTTTATCTGCGGGTTGGTGAGTCAACCCGACTCACCACAGATTTAACCCGGATGAGCCGGGTCAAAAATCAACCCATATTAAAATTTGTAAAAAAATTTCAACCCAACCCGACTCGAACCCGTGGTGAGCTGGGTTGGCTCGCGAGTTCCAACCTATTTTGACAGCTCTAGTGTTGCATGGTGTAAACAGTGATAGATCTACGTGTACATGAGGATAGGCAAGCGATAGATCTACGTGTACATGAGGATAGGCAAGCGCACCTCTTGATTTTTTAAATTATTACTAAATATATGAAAAACATTTATTTTACCCTCTCATCTTATATATTTATTCTCCCTAATTCTTTATATTTACTTTATATTTATTTAAAAGTTTGCTAGATCGAGATCCAAATAATTTCTAATTATTCCCGTTGATTTAGGATCTTAAATGCGCCACTCGTTGCAAGTATGGTATCAACAATATCATCACTCTTTTGTAGTATTTCTTCCATATGGACTTTAAGGCCATTAATAGTTAAGGATGTATCGATCTTGTTATTCTTGGAATCTTACTTCTTACTTGTCCTCAAGCAAATTATTACACCTCTTGTCAAAAAAATTATTAAATCTATACTAAATTTGTACAATGTTTCATGTAACAAGATTTGGAAAAAGTCAATACTCACTTTTTAATCACTAGTCTAGAATAATTAATACACAATCAATTTTCTGAGAAATTCACTTCAAGGAGGGGCGATGTTCACAATTCTTTCTCTCTCTCTCTCTCTCTCTCTCTCTCTATATATATATATATATATATATATATATAATACGGTTTATGAGATTCTATCTGGTTTTTGGAAGGTAGAACTACCAATTAAAAACTGCAAATTGGTTAACAGAATAAAGTGTTGCACCACATGCCAAACATACTGTAACAATAATTACCTTTTTCTCTGATATCGTATTCATCAAACAAAAAACCAAACAATTTATTCACTAAATGCTCTTTTCCCTTTTCAAAGTTTTTCTTTAATAAGGAGTTAACTTTATTTCAAAACACCAAGGTTAACCTGTTCAGATTCAGAGATAAGTGAAGTGAGTTTTGCAGTTTCAATAAAGGTTTTACAAAGGGAAAAACCAAGCAACTGAAGTGACAGAACAACACAGCAACAAGTGCAGCCAAACCATGTGACATCCATCCCATGATATAAAGTATCAAAATAGTTCAATGACTGATTAGTGACGCTCATACAAAACTATCAAAATTATAGAAATTCTCATTGTTGAAAATGCATGCCAATCATTCTTCTGCTCTGTGAAAAAAGACAAGTGATCTGTTGCAAAGAATTCAATAATTGCATCCAACTACCTTAAATACATCTCACACTCTAAATTCCAGAAAATCTATCAAATACAACAAATAATTTATTCCATAATTTAATTTATAGAAGAGGGTATTCTAAAAAATTACAATAACGAAGAAATTAGTGTGTATACAAAAAAATACCCTATAAACATTCCTGGTTGAGGCCTATTACCTCACATTCTTGCACATTCTATTGTAGCTCAGAGGGGTATTTACATTAAAAATTAATAAAAGAATACAAGAAATGGCTAAAGCAAATGCAAAACAAAGAAAAAGGAAACAATTTTTGGATCACAGTGACATGATCATTGTTCTACACTTGATCTGAACCGTACACCAATTCTTACCTACCCTCATTAAGAGCATCCTTAAGGATCGGTTTAGAAACACTTTCTGGTGAATAGTCTGCACCACCCACCATGCTGGTACTTCCTAACTGGTAACTTGTATCGAATCCTTCGATTGCACTGTCAGTCATGAAGCTGCTCACATCATCAAATTTCCAGTCAGCAAGGTATCCAGGCTTTGAAGTGACAGCGCTCACTTCAATATCTCCTGAAAGCATTGCCACCACACGTGACATTGATGGTCTTAATGATGGTGATGTTTGAGTGCACAGAAGTGCTATTCCCAGAACACGTTTTACTTCTTCCTCATTGAATTCTGAAAGTCTAGGGTCCACCAGATCCATTAAAGTGTTGCTTTCCTGAAGCTGCCATGCCTAAGAAACAGAAAACCAATAACAAGGTAAAATGATAGACATGATTTTGAATGTTTCAATGCACAAATTGTTGGTGTCAAAGAGGAGGGAATCTTAAATTCATTTTACTAGCATTAACACGAGTCAATTACTATCAGCATACTAGCATTTCCTACTAATCTTCAGAAAAAAATTACTTCATATTATGTGTAACAAATGTAGCTGCAGAGAGGTTAAAAAAGAGAATAATGGGACCAAAGAAAGGGGACATGTGACAAGCAATGAAACAAAAAGGTGCGGCCACAAGCCCAAAATAACCAATTGCAAGCTGGCTGATTTTGGGTGGTCTATACATTAGTATATTAAGGTCGTTAGAGTAGAGAAAAATGGGGGATTCTAATCGTTGTAATATTTTCTTTTCTGACTTTGAGAATTTTGTCTCTTCTTAGGTTCCTTTCTGACTACCATTCTGAGGACTTGTTCATATTATGTAGTTTATCACGTCCCATATATTTGGTAAAAAGAAAATCAAACACTTGAAGTATTAGTAATCATGTGAGAAGAGACTCGTTTGTTATCCTAATATATGGAAATATCAAAATCATTTAAAAGTTGCCATGTAAACCAAATGGCATTTTGCTTGTTTCACAGTTAATGAGATTAGATTTGAACTCGGTTGCAATCCAAAATTGAGATGAAAAGATATTAACCTTTGGATTATAATTCTTCCCATATAGTATAGGTATAATTAAGATAAAAATCACAGATATTAACATTAACCAATTTTTAAGAAGATTAACATTCATAGGAAACAGAGGCAGCGTGCATACCCATTGTAGAAGATACACTTTCTCTCCTTCCAAACTTGAATCAGCATTTGGCCTCCCACTAACCAACTCAAGAGCAACAACACCAAATGAAAATATATCTGCTTTCTCGGTAAGGTGTCCACGCATGGCATACTCCGGTGCAAGATATCCACTTTATCACAAGAATTAAGTATGTCAATAGTTTAGAATTGTTTGAAACAAAAATGAATTCCAACCATAAAAAGTTAAACATCTTTTCATGAAATCAATGAAAGATGATTAAGGATTTATTTGGATGAACTTCTTCATAAGGACTTTTTAAAAAAGTACGAAAGAAAACTGAAATTGACTTCTTCATAAATTCATATGGGCTTATGTATAATGTAAAATTAAAAATTCAAAGAAACTGAGAGTTTTATTAAATTATCTTATAATTTTAACTTATGAACAAGTCAATTTCACTTTTTTTTTCTTACAAGAGAAGTTTTTACCAATATGTTAGAAGTATTGATGACTCACATTGTCCCAGCCACACGGGTGCTTATGTGGGTCTTTTTATCATCGTACAATTTGGCCAACCCAAAATCAGATATTTTGGGGACAAGATCGTAGTCAAGCAAAATATTGCTAGCCTTCACATCACGGTGTACAATGCGGAGACGGGACTCTTCATGTAAATAAGTTAAACCTCTGGCAACACCCAAGCAGATTTCATAGCGTGTGGACCAATTGAGGGTTAAAGATTTTCCTGCCAAAACAAACCACATTTGTCCTTAGTCATTTGGATTGTGTACAAGAAAATGAGAAAACGAGTAACCATTAAAAGTTTACATGCACATAGGTAAGAAACTTATATACATTTTTTTTTTCATACCAAATAATCCTTGATCAAGACTCTTATTCTCTAGATACTCGTACACAAGAAGTTTGTTATTTCCCTCAATGCAACATCCATATAATTTGACCAAATTACGATGTTGTACAGCTGATATAGTAGCAATCTCAGTTATGAACTGGCTCTTTCCTTGATGGGATCCTACTGAAAGTTGTTTCACAGCAATAACTCTTCCATCATTAAGTGTGCCCTACAAGAACAAAAAAAGAAAAAAGATATTCTCTTAAAGAAAGAATTAAGGACCTGTTTGGTACAACTTTTTCTTCAAGAAATTCGCTTTTAGATTTTCATGCATTTGTTTCAGCTTTTAAGAGTAATCAGAAACTTTAAAGAATCTAAATCTGATTAAATTATTAGAACCAGTATCGACAACGATAACTTTTCAAGTAGAATATAACCTTTACTTTAAAGGGACAGAATATTACCTTATAAACAGGTCCAAAACCTCCCTCTCCAAGCTTGTTTTCGAGATTAAAGTCATTTGTAGCATTCTTCAACTCAGAATAACTGAAAGTGTATGGCATTGTATCAATTCCTAAAAGCTCTGCAAAATCATACATGAATAGGGTTAAAGTTAGGCAGCCACAGACATATTTTTGATGAAAGTTGGGATGATGCAGGCTTTTCTTGCTTTTCATGTTTAGAGACATCCTTTCTCTAAATTGGATCTGATTGGACAAATGTTAAGTTGTTACAGCTTAAATATCATGAGAGCATTACTATCTGCAGAGTATTTACCTTCATCCTCATGCTGACGTTTTCTTCTCCGAATGATACAGAAAATCACAAAAACTGATATGAAGCTTACAACTCCAACTCCAACAACAATTCCAACAATAAGGCCTGTTTTATTACTTTTATTGCTTGGAGGTTCGTTACTGACAGTAGGTATAAAATCTGTACAATACAGGCACACTCTATCAAAATCAAAAAATAAAAACTTTGATTATTTTACTGACAAGAGACCATACATTGTTAAAGGTTAGTAGTTAAACAACTGAATTGCCTTCTTTTCTTTTTATAGTTTTACCTGGAATAGCATGGATGGCTTGAATCAAGGGCCCATAAGTACCTTGGGCTGGTATGCAACATGTCCCCTTTCCAGCCCAAAAGAGATGGATGTCAAGATAGTTTTCCGTCACTTCAAACCTAAATTGCCTTTGGACAGCTCTGAACGAGATGCCCCCAGCTTCTTTTTTTATGTCGAAATCTTTCAAAACAAGATTCCCCTACAATATTCAAATGGAAAAATAAAATGAAAGTACAATAAAAAACAAGAGAAGATTCCGCTAGAATATTCATTATTGTTGCACTATCATCTATGATTTCCAAGCATTTTGATAAGTACAAAAGTACCTGAATATATATATCAAAGACTCGTCTCCCAAGACTTTCCCATGATGTAGCAGAATCCTGAATAGCTGTTTCTGCAAATTGAAGGGTGATGTTGTAAAAGCCATTTTCCAGCCCCAAGCCATAATATCTTAATGATGAAGGAGAAATTCGTGCTGTTTGGAAGAGCTCCGTATTCAAAGTGTTACTGAATTGATTAGACACAAATTTTGTGTATACTGGATTATTACTGCCCCTAAATAATCCAACATTACTAACAGCCCATCTACTTGTATCAGTAACAAAGTATGTAGCAGGACCAAGTGTCTCATTCTCCCTTTCATATATGATTCCTTCTGTAGATCTAATCTGGGGTCCGCCACACTTAATCGCAAAGTCAGAATCTGCATAGAATCATAGATAAGAAACTGATCAATGAGTGAAAAGGAGCATTAAATAACAGGATTGACTTCAGATAGAGCCTCATATTTCTTTGAGTAAAGTGTGATCTGGGTTCGTTTAGATATGGTCAAAATGGTTCCTACATTTTAAAAACAGTAGTTCCTTATCCTGTATTTATGGAAATATGATGAATTTCGTCTTTAATCCCATAATTCATTTTAATTTGACCAAGGACAAGATTCACCATGTGTTAGAAAATGAAAGGATTAAACCACCATTTTTAAATGGTAAGGACTAAAAAACCAATTTTAACAAAATATTTAGTGACCTAAAACACATTTTATTCTATTTCTTTTCCATGTAATGAAAAAGAAGGCATAGAAATCCTTCTGTCACAATAAAATTGCTTAAAGTCAAACTTACATCTTCCAACACCTCGATTGCATGGAAAATTTTTCTGGAGACAGTTGAGCCCAAATGGCAAGCCACTGCAAAGGAAAATACCAAACAAAAGATTGGTCCACAGATGAATTTTCCAAGTCATATAAATAGAAATCAGAGACTTTTAATCTCGTAAGGTTTGAATGCTAACGCTTTTACTTAGACCCCCAATACAAATGAGAACTACAACTTCAGGATTCTTGTGAAAATATCTTCTATGCTTAGGAAAATCAAGCAAGCATGTGTTAACGATGTTTGAAGAGTGGTCACAATTTTGTATTTACTGAACCGTTGTTTTAGTTAAGTGTTACCAAATGAGAATTAGTTTTTGCAGAAATCCCTAAGTTGGTAGATCTACTAAACAAAAAGAAGGTACAGCCTTTAAAGATTATCCCGTTTAGTCACTGAAAAAAAATCAACTATAATGAAGTAAATTTTTGGAAGTTGTCAAATAAAATGTATCGGTGTACAGTATACGCTTATATGGAAAGGAAAATGTTTCAAACGAATTGGAAGATTGTCAAAATAATAGAAAATGGATGCAACTAGCATGAATCTGACTAAACTCTGCGAAACAGAATCCAAGCAAGATCGTAATTCATATTATAGGCAAAAATTGGTAATACATTGTATGTTTTAAGAAAACTATTAAAACAATCATCATTAAAGAAATTGTATAATAATCACCTGGTATCTGAACCATCATCTATTGACAAGTTGTTAGCAACTAAATTCCTGCACCTCAAACCCAAAAAGTATTGTAATGAGTTTAGACCCATTTGATTGGGCGCTTACTAACAATTTGAAATTGGTATGTAACAGGGGAGAAAAAAGAATCACACTACTTACAGTTGTAAATTTGCTTCGTTTACCCAAGAGGGGAGGCTGCCTGATAGATCATTGTATGACAGGTCTCTGCAACCATGTTAAGTTGTACTAAAACAATTACGACATGTGGACACATACTTAAAAGAAAATACAAATAGAAAATTGACAAGTAACAATATGGATTATAAAGTAATGAATGTCAATCCATAATTCAAATAAGTCAAACTTACTCACATATATTGAAGTGATGAACCTATCTGAGTCGGAAGGGTGCCATTTAGTTTATTATTTCCAAGAAACCTGCAATTTGATGAAAAACAAACCAAAACATCCTTTAAACTATGTACAAAGTGTATCAACAAATGAATTTGCAATTTCTAAAAAATGCATTATTACAAGGTAGAGAGCGAGCTCAAATTGAAAATTGATCCCGGAATTTGTCCTTGGATGTTATTGAAGCTCAAATCCCTGTAAAAACCAGCATAAATAGATAATTCTCTTGATTTGGAAAAGGATAAAACTACAAGACAAGATGCATGTTTTTTCTTTATCAAATAAAGGAAAGAAAATGTCCAATTATGTTATCTGTATGATAAATTAGTGAAAAACTCTTATCTTTCTACCACGATAATGAAAATTACAAAGTCAAAAAAAATAAATGAACATGAGCATTACTTATTTTAAGATATCCCTCGTATAACCACCAGCCAGTTATCAGATTGGACACATTTGGAATAGCCACAAAGAATTAACTAATGTATTGCTTTCTAGTCAACAATTTTTGCACAATTTCATTTGAATATAGTTTGACACAAACAGGTGATACTCACAGTAGGGTCAAATTGTGCAACTCTCCAATGGAGGATGGAATCAAACCAGAAATATTGTTATTCCTCAATTCTCTGCAACAATTGTAACAAATGAGTAAATAAATTAAGCCTGCAAAGAAGAGTGAGTCATGGACATTAGCAAAGCTGGTGGCCTTACAAGGTAGTCAAAGATTTCATATTCTGTACAAATTCCAGTGAGGAGCTCCCATTAGATAAACCACTTATTCTCCTACATTTATATCATACTTAATATATTAGGTTTCATCAATCAATAATACGCATACAAGAAACTAGTGGTGGTACTCACAATTCTGTTAAAGAAGTCAAGTTGGAAAATGATGAGGGTATGGAGCCATTAAAAGAATTGCCTTCAAACCTCCTATCAAAGCATACAGTAATTCACCAAAACTGTCAGCAAACACTTCTGGAATAAAGTACGAGAGTTGCCATAGAAAGAAAAATTTCTTGTAAAAGAATATTCAGAAGGATAATAATTCACAAGAATTGTTAGTACACACTTCTGGAAAAGAAAATGAAACTAGCCACAAAAAGAAAATTTTCTGGAACAGAATACCAAAACAAAAACCACCATTCATGAAAAATCATTACACACTTTTGAAATAGAATATGAAAGAAAATTTTAATTCCACATCCAATGTAATGGATTTTATCATAAAGTGTTCCTCCTAATAAATTCAAATTAAGGAGGAAAACAGAGTTGACTGGTAATGTTGTCTTACAATTCTTGAAGCCTAGTCCAATTCCCTATGAAGTTTGGTATATTGCCTGTGAGTTCCACGTCTGAAGCCCATCTGAAATGAAAAGAAAAAACTTTATTGTTGTAGAAGTTTTCTTTCTTTAGGCACATCAAAGTAAGAATATCTTACACTTTTTTCAAACTCCTAAGGTCTGCAAATGTGGACGGTATTGGGCCACTAATTCCACAACTGTCAAAGTATCTGCAAGGAAATATTGTGAAATTAATAATCTCCGGTGCTCACAACAAAGGTAAGCAACTGCGTAACAAAGAGTAATTTGAAAATTTTACTTTTGCACTAAACTTCTAATAGAAGAAAACATTTTGCTAGGAGATAATGTTTTAGCATACAAAATGAAACAATAAATGAGTAAAGTCAATGGATATGTAAATATATGCAAAATAGCAAATCTGTATGACCCAAACTTGATTAAAAGAATAAGAATATAAATATACAAGGTAAGACTGCAGAAATACTTACAGTTCTTCTAATTTTGTGAGTTTCCCAAGTTCAGATGGGAGAGATCCTGAGAAATTGTTAGACCCAAAAGCCCTACAAATTTAACAAATAATAAATCTCACTAGTACCACCAAGAGAAATTTCTCATGTACACCATCATGTTTCCAGAACAGAACAATATTGGATTAATTAAAGAGAATAATGCTTTCGTGCGTGCAAATTCTTATGAAAAACATTAAATTTCCCTTTGATCAATTTAGGTACTCATAACTAATATTGTGTGTCTAAAGGAAAAATATTTTCAAACCAAAATTTTCCATGTGGATTTCTATCAATTCATGACTCAATTTTTGTACAATCTACGTTTTCTCTTAATTAAATTTATCATTTATAGTCTCATCCCTTATCTATTAGACACTTCACACTCATTATTAGAGGAAAAAAAAATCCAGTTATCATAACATTTGGGACTATCTCACTTTCACACCATTAATTAAACTTTTAACAACCACTCAAGACTGAGATGTGAAAAGTGTAAGTTATTCAAAGTAGTTTCAACTTAGATGTGTAGTATGGATCCGCATTTGAATTGATCCGCCACGAAATCAAACATACACTATTACAAGAGACAATATTATAACTTAGGCACAAGGAGGGAAGTTAACCCAAAATACTAATTCATTATGTGGGTTAACCCCATCGATTAAACACCACTTAATTTTCTATTAAATGTAAGACTCATAACTGACACCAAATAATTTTGGTGACTACTTGATCCGTAAAAACCAGCCCGTTGGCAATTTCATAACCAGAGGAAGAAAAGTTGAAAGTAAACAACATACAGTATTATTAACTCTGTAAGATTTCCCAATTCCTTAGGAAGCTCCCCTGATAAATTATTGATTCCAAGGGTCCTAACAAAGAGAAAACTTAACTGTTAGAAGTTATGCGTCACAACATTAAATTCATAGAATATTATGAACTGAAATTGGGTCGAATTGTCTTACAAGTATTGCATACGAGTTAGATTTCCAATAGCTGGAGGCAGAGAACCCGTCAAGTAATTTTGCCCAATATTTCTGCTTGCAATTTAATAGAACTTAGTACAGCAAAAGAACATGTAATTCTTGCTAGAGAACAACAAATCAAAATCATTTTAAATTCTCATTCAATCATTACTGTGATAAATTTGTTAACTTTTCTAATAACTACCCTAAAAATCATAAATGAAATTATTTTTAATTGGCAGGCAGATGCATTGATAGTGCACAAAAATTAAATTTATAGTAATCTATATCAATATACCAAGTTTGATATGCAGATTTTTTTCACAATTTTACTCTTATCATCATAACAGTCTTTTTATTGTTTTAAGTGCTATTAATGTAGTAACCCTTCATTATGAACAAAATGTGAATCCCCAATGAATGAATGTCTGAGTATCCTCTGGTAATAATAATAATAATAATAATAATAATAATAATAATAATAATAATAATAATAATAAAAAAAATAATAAAGCATGTGCTGAACTTATTAATTAGGAAGAAAGCATACAAATTGTTGAGATAGGTGAGAGTCCATAGCTCTTCTGGAATTTCACCAAACACGTTCAGTGCATAGACCCTCCTGTGCCATTCAAAACATAAAAAGCCGAAAAAAGTGAAAATGATATTGCTAAGAGTAATAGTAAGCTTCTAAATTCAATGTACAGCAACACAGAAATTGAGAGAAAATTGAAAAAAATAAAGTTGAGAGAGATATATACAATGCTGTGATGTGGCAAGTAGTTCCACTGTCAAAGGAACAGTCACATCTGATGAATGGATTGTAACTTTCAGGGGTGGAGGTACTGTCAATGGCTCTTCCACTGCATAGTTCACCACTTATGTTCCACACACTTGTGTCTGCGGATTTACCCCATTTGCTGAAGATTGAATTTAAAGCTCTTGCTGCATTCAGAAGTTCACTTTTCAGAGAAATGCACTCGCTTTAATATTAGAAAGAAACCAACTGAAAGACTTATATATAATAGAAACATAAACCGTATGAAAGTAAGATATGAACATATAACAAAACTCTACCTTTAAACTTAAGCTAGATTTAAAATTTATGTTTCTCAAATTTAGTTTGACATATTTTAAGGTTGATAAAATAAATATTCCTTAAAGAAACTAGCGTACAAGAAGAGCCGTGTGTTATGTATTTTTAAATATACATGATATGAGAATATAATATTATTAAATTAATATATAAAATAAATTTATATTTATTAAAAATAAAATAAAATATATAAAAAAATATTAGAGAATAATTATTAATAAATAAAAAAAATTATAAAAATAAAGGTCAATTTTAAAAATTTAATAAATAATTATATTTTAAACGACAAAATTAATCTTTTAAAATATAGACAAAAAAAAATTATCTTTGTATATTGTTATAGATTAAAAAAAAACAAATAAAATATATTAAAGTCGATAAAAATTCATTTTTTTTAAATTACAAAAAAAATCATCTTTATATATTATTATAAATTAAAAAAAAAACAAATAAAATATATTAAAGTCGATAAAAATTCATTTTTTTTAAATTACTGTTTGGTATATTAACTCATCCGTTAATACGCCGTTTTTGTTGATCAGGTCAAACATAGATTTCAACTAAACCTACCAATTTGTTCCAGGAGAATTGGATTTGTCTTAATTTCATTCTTTTTTGACATTTAAAACTATAAAACTAAAGTTTTACTATTATTATTAAATAGTGATATAATTAATTTATTTGATAATATTTTAATGGAATGAGATTTTATTTTATTAAAAATAATTGATTTAAAATTAAGAATGAAATTTTCGAAATAATTGTTTAATAAGACATATTTGAATTTGGTATATTATGTCAAAATTTAAATAATTATAATAATAATTTAATATTTCGGAACCAAGGTTACTTTTTAACCTGTTCGGATTCAAATATTAATGAAATGTGTCTTGCAGTTGCAGTTGGAATAAAGGTAAAAGTTTGATTAATAAATTTGGAGAGCGAAAACAATATATTCAAATCTTTTATTTTTCATCATTTGTCATAAAAAGGAATAAATATATAATTTAATATAACAACTAAATGAAAAAAAAAAAAAAAAAAAAAAAAAAAAAATATATATATATATATATATATATATATAAAGGATTATGTTTTGTTCTTTAAATTTTTACACTTATTATTAATTAAATTAAAATTAAGATTTACATCGGTTTATTTTTAAATTTAAATAATTATATATACTTTTATGTTTAGGATGAAAATGTATCATACTTTAAAGATAAATTTTAATTTCGTGTTCAAATATAGGATTTAGAAAGATACTTAACCTTCGTCTTAATTTAATATTGTTGATGAATCATGAACATGTTTGAATACAAAAACAGTGTGTTTGGATGAGACAATTTAAGAGGGTAATTTATTTATTTGAACAATTTGAATTTTTTTGAAGTAAAATGATTTGTTTGGATGAGGAAATTAAAAGGAAATTGAAATTGAGAAATTTTAAGAAGGTATTTCAAATAACTAAAATAATGGAATTTGAAATTCACTAAAAAAAAGGAAATTGAAATTTTACAAGTTGTGAAATTTCTTATAGGTCAAGATATAAAAGATCGGGGTTGACTCCACTAATAATCGACTAGGACTGACTCGGTCGATTTAGTCAAATTTCGCTTGGTGCTGACTTGGTCGAAATTTGGTTAGGACTGACTTGACTAAATCTGGCTAATTTTTGGCTGAGGACGACTCGACCGAGATTGACCAAATATTTGGCTAGAGTTGTCGGAGCCAACTCAATCAAGATTTGGCTGGAACCGAGTAAGGCCAAATTTTGGACGAGGCCGACTTAACCTAATTCGGTTGGAGCCGACTCAGTCGAAATTCGACCAAGACTGACTCGATCAAATTCGGTCAAATTTGGACGAGTTAACCTCGACCAAAATTCAACCCACACGACACCATCAAAAATTCGCCTGAATTGACCCAGCTGAAATTCGGCCAAAATTTGGTCGAATCGACCACGGTTAAGTCGACACCCCAACCAAAATTAGGCAGAATTTGACTGAGTCATCCCGAATCAAAATTAGTTAAATGCAGTGGAGTTGGTCCTAGCCAAAATTTGGCGAACTTCAATCAAATCATATCTATCAAAATTTCAGCTATATTTGGCTAAATCGACCTTGGTCGAATTTGACTGAGTCGACCTAATTAAAATTTGACCGAATTTAAATATTTTAAATTGACTAATATATTTTTTAAATTTAATTTGAAATTTTTATATATTAAAATAAATATTGTTAAAATAAAAATTTATCTCAATTTCATAAATTCAATTATTTTATTAAAAAAAATTAAAATATAAAATATTTTGATTACTCGATTCAAATATATTATTTAAAAAAATAAAAGAATTTTAATGTCAAAGTAAAAATTTCTCTGCTGACTTTCCCAAGAAGAAACCATTGATTGACAGTAGTATCTCTGCATGAAGTTCTGCAGAAGAAAAAACTTGTCCCAGAAAGAAAAGAAGAAAGCAGTTAAATTACCTTCAGAAGGGTCAGTGGTGGCGTTTGCAGATTGAGCTTGAGCAAACCTAACCAAACTGAAGTGACAGAACAACACAGCAACTACTGCAAAAGCCAAACCATGTGACTTCCATCCCATTATACGAAGTACTGAATCAGCTCAGAATAAGAAGCTTTGAAAAAAGTTGTGAAGTGGTTTCAAACTTGGTCGATCGACTTTGCAGATTAACGAGAACGTTGGTATTTGGTGATCAATCGCAGTGTTAGGGAGAAAGAAAAATTGGAAGAAAAACTGAAACCTTGCTTTATTTTTATAAGACTGTACGTGCTAAAGAGAGCCAAAAATGGCGTCTCTGACCACAATTTTCGACATCCATTGAACTGTGTCAAAGCTTACCTCAGGTTACTAACTTGCAAATTAAAAAAACATATTGTTAGAGTTTATTAATATATTTTTTCTTGTAACATTTTTTATTATCACAAAATTAAGACGTAAATATGTCAACTTCATACCAGTTAAAAATAATATATTTACGGTCAATTGATTGATGCTTTAAAATTGGTTATTCTATCATGATGTTGTATTTATTAAATGTTTCTTTCTCTTTCTTTCTCTCTACATAATATATGATTTTCTAGATTTTCTTGATATTTATGGAGAAATACATTTTTCATTTCAGTTTAATTATGATGAGAAAGATAATGACATAAAAATGTAATGCTATATATAAGAACTAAGTTGTTGCTAATGTGATTATAATATTAGTACTTGATATTATATTTAGAATAATATAAGATAATAAGATAACTAAGATATTTAATTTAAACCTATTTGAAACTTAATTATCTCCATTACAGGAATCATATTTAGATAATAATTTTACGATGTGAATTTTATAAGATGCTTCTATTGGATGCATACATTACATAAAATAAAAATCGAACATAAAAATACAAAATTAATTTTTTTTTGTCTTGAAAAAATATATTTATGCCACAACTAAATAAATAAAAATATTAATGGGAGTGTGGATTTTATAGTACTTTTAAATTAAAGTAAAAATCCAAAAAAAAAAAAAATAAAAATCTTAAAGAGTAACATGACACTATGTAAGACAATTTAAGTGGATATGCCTTTAAGAGACTCTAAATATAACCTAAGGTATGTACTTTTTATTAATTATAAATCTATTAATCTTTACATTTGAGTGTTTTTTAGGCACCATTTTTATTAAAATGTTAAATATGTTTTTGGTTTCTCAAGTTTTAATGAAATTTACAACCTTTTCGAAACTTTTGACCAATTTAGTCATTTATTTTTAGAAATGTATGAATTTAGTTCTTCTAATCAAATTTTATTAAGTTTGTTTGACATTTCAAATGCGTTTTATGATACTATTTGAATTAACATTAAAAAGAAAATGTGTCAAATAGGGTCAATAATTCAAATACCATTATGAAATATCACTTGAAACGTAAGATAAACTTAACAAAATTTGATTAAAATGACTAAATTCACGAATTTCTAAAGATGAAAAATTAAATTTGTCAAAAATTTCGAAGAGAAATTAATTCTAAATTTTACTAAAACTTGAGGACTAAAAAGATATTTAAATCTTTATTAAATAAATGAAAGATTCAGGTTAGACAATAAAAACATTTTTATAAATAATTTTTGTATAACCAAAAATTCGTCTATCACGATTATAAATTTCAAAGATTTTTCCAAAACAAAAACAAAGAAGTGTAAATATTATATTAGATAAGTTAGTCTGTGTCTATTTAAATCTCAAGTTTGTTTACTTTAAAATCAGTATTTTTTTTTCTTAAAATAGCTAAATTCTATCTATTATTTTATAGAAGTAATTATTTAAAAAGTTGTTTACTTCAAAAAATACTTACTTAAAGTTTAAACAAAGTCTTATATTAACTAATCCCAATTTGCAAACGTGATTATTTGCAATGTCTAAAAAGTTACAACTTTTTGGCTGCGTTAATTTGGTCAATGTTGAATGCTGTTGTGAAACAGGTGAACAATAGGGCCATATGCTTTATATTTATTAACAATACTAATATAATAAAAAATAGTGGAACAATTTTCATATTTTCTTTTTTTTTTTTTTTCATGATGGAACAGTGCGGCCGCGCGCGTACGGTGATGTTTTATGACTCTGAACTTAGAATTGACCTGTTAACTTATTTTTCTTAAATTAAAAATTAATACGAAAAGAATTTAAGAAATTAAAATTTATTATAATTTTAATCGGTAAAATTTATAATTAAGTGTTAATTATTAATTATAATAAAATATTTTACAATATAAAAGATAATAATAATTTATTTATTTCTAATTAAAGATATTGATTAATTAATTAAAAATTAAAAACTATATTTAAGTCAAATCTATTTTTAAATAAATATATATATATATATATATATATATATATATATATATATATATATATATATATATATATATATATATATATATATATATATATATATATTAAAAGTGGGAAATTGTAAAAACCTTAATAGTGGGTCAGGATTTTGGGTCCACTTGATTGTGTTAGGTAAAGTTTGTCATGTCTTATTTTAAAAAAAAACTTTTAAAAATCTTTAATTTATAACTTTCTTCTTGAGATCAAAGAGAACTTCTTCCAGAAAGATTTCATGTTATTTTCTCCAACGTTCAAAATGTTTCATTACTAAAATTTTTTTTCAACAGATTACGTGAATAACTCAGGAGCATTATCAAATACAATTAGATATAGAATATCAAATATGAATAAGAAAGATAAATCAAATAAGGTTCGTCTCATATCAGAGCATATATAGAATATTTCTATACATAAAGATTGACATTTAAAGCAACTTTAAGTCAAAAAAAAAAATTTATTAGTGATGAATCAATGTTAGAGATGAAAAATAATTAGTTATTATAGTTAATGCTAATTTATAAATTAAAAATTATTGATAATTAAAATAGTTTCTAAATTAGTCTCTAAATTGGTCATTATATAGATTCTTCAAAAATATAACAAAAATTTGTTTCTAAATTTGTTCCGTTAAAATTTAGATACAAATTTAGAGATTAATTTTTTTTAGTAGCTAAAACCTTGGGATAACTAATGTTAGTGACCAATTTAGATATCATTTCACTAATATAACCAATTTAGAAACTATTTTAGTTACTAATAAATTTTAATTTATAAATTGGCATCGAAATTGTTCACTATAGTGATTAATTATTTTTTGTCATCAAAATTGATCACTAATAAAAAATTCTTTTGTAGGAATATATTTTATTTGTGAAATATTTGTATTTATATCTAATTATTTAGAAGCATTTTGATGGTTGCATCTTGTTAGTTTCGTTCAAACTTATAAACTAAGCAAATCATCAATAACAAAAGCAATTAAAATGTACCATAGTCGTTGGATAAGAATTAATGATGAGTCGTCTAAATCTACTCACAACTTGAGTTGTATAATTAATTCACAAGTTAAATCATCGAATCAATTCACAAGTTTGAGTTGTTTGATCAGTATACAATAGATGAGTTCTATGATAAATATATGTGTGGAATATTCTCATCAATAGGAATTGTTGGATTATTTTATCCATGACAGAAATGTATATATTTATATGATTAAAAAAATAATGATGACGTTTAAATTCATTAAATAACTTCATTTCAACATCTTTTTAACTTCTTATAACACAAATATTACTTTACTTGGACATGATAAACATGATACTTCTTCATAATAAAACAAGTAGAAACAAGTATTGATAAACAAAACTTTGAAGCAAGGTTAAAAGGAAAAAGAACTAAAGAGAGATAAGGGAAAAAAATTGAAAAGATACATTGCAAAACAATTTGTTTTATTCATAATCATTGCATCGAAATATTGTACAAAAGCAAATATTTTACAAATATATTCTTAGTTTTTCAAAATGTCTTGTAAGTAGAGATATCAAAATGAGTTTCAACCCGTGAGCCAACCCGGTTCACCACGGGTTCGAGCCGGGTTGGGTTGAGAAAAATTCAACTTTTTCATAGGTGGGTTGAACTCAACCCACGGGTTAAACGGGTTCGAGCCGGGTTGAAGGTGGGTTAGTCCACTTAACCCACCAACATTTTTTTACAATTTTTTTTAAAAATTTTTAAATTTTTAAATTTTTTTTTATTTTTTATTTAATTTTTTTAATAATTATTTACTACTCCTATTATATTTGTTCACAATTTTATATTTTTAAATGCTAGAATGTTGTTTAATTATATTTGAATAGTTTGAATGTTTTAATTAATTTGATTGTCAAGTTATATATATGTTGATACTTTAATCTTTAACCATAATCTTTATAGTAAATTACTCAAATAACCGTCTTATAAACATTTTTTTCTAAATTAGCATGAAAAAAATGTATAATTTTTTTATTTATATTTTGTTGAATAGCATGACAGAAAATTTGTAATATTATTCATGCTTTCTTAGACTAATGGATACTTTCTTGGAAATAATTATTCATATATTGGTGGTGAGCATGATCAAAATATTGGTTCTTGATTTTACTATGATTGTCATCTCATGGGTTACTTAAAAATTTATTTAAATATTTGAATACTAAAAAAAAATATTTTTTTTAGGTGGGTTGGTGAGCCAACCCACTTAACCCACCAACCCGTGGTGGGTTGAACCAGGTTACAAAATTTATGGCTTACCAGAAAGTGAGCTGGGTTGGGTTCACTCATTTTCAACCCGGCTCATGGTGAGCCAACCCGTGTGAACCGGGTTGCCTCACTTTGACATGTCTACTGGTAAGTCTTGCATAACATTTAAAAAAAAAAATCCATCAGCCTCCGCTTCATGCCAAAAAGTTAATAACCTCAATGAGTGTCATAAATTCTTGAAGTTTCACTGTTGTGCTTGTAATTGTCCCTCAACTCTTCTCTTTCTAATAACTATTTCATCAATCTTTATTTTAAATTTCTCGAGTTAGTTTATCTCGAGGTAGTTTGATTCATGAGTATTTTTTATCTTAAATTGTGATGTCTTTTTGAGTGTATTTCAAAGTAAACTTTGTTGATTTATACTATTTTCTGGAGACACATAATATTATTTTAGCCTTTTCCAATTCCATAATTTTCTTTATACGCTGTATTAGATTTCTTTTGGATACTTTAGAGAGGTAATCAAGGTCACAATAGGACCTTCTCTATGAGTTCTTTTCTCTAAAATAAAAGAATGTTAAAAGATTATCTAGGGAGGTGCATAAATAAAATATGGGAAAGTGTAATCTTGCTTCCATTTTCGTTATAAAAGACTCTGGCTATCATGTCAACGAGGTGGGTAGATGATCGAGAAATTAAATATAAATAAATAATTAATTATCAGATGATGAGAAAGCCTAGCCATCTTGAGCGAAGCTACATAGATAGAGAGGTTACAATCATTGATGAGCTGAAACCATCATATTTTTTATTTATTTAATTAATTTTTGGGCTAAAAAGTAATAACAAGAGTGAATTAGGGAGAGGAAGAGGTACTTTTCCTATAGCCAAGCAATCAGAACTGTGAGAACGTGGAAATAGAGCCTAAAAGGGAATTAGAAGGCTAAAGAGAGTGCTAAGTGGTAAGAGCTAATTGGAGATCATTTTTAGGCAAATATGTTCTATGAGCACGTTGGAAGAACGAAATACAGGTAAGGAGAGTTGTACCTCACGTTTTTAAATTGAAATTATATGTTTCGTGGTATGTTGAAGCTTGATTGTGTGGTTCTTCCCCATTTTTATGTTGTTTTTTTAGGTTTATAGGTTTCTGCCTAGAAACTGCCTAAAGGACATGAAGGTCTGCCAGGCGACTCAAGTGTTCAAACCCAGGCGACTCAAGTGTTTTGGGTTCTGCAAAGAACCACTTGGCGGCAGTTTAGAACCACCAGGCCACACGAACTGATTGATGCGTTTCTATTTTCTTTTTTTTTGTGAAATCTGTGGTGATATTGACCTTATGGATAAATTGCCTTTGTCTGTGTTGAGTGAATTCTAATATAACATGTTGGAAATGCTATGAGTTGATGAATCTTGGTGAATTGATGAATGCATTGTTATGATGGCTCATGTGGGATTGTGGATGAGTTGAAGTATGATCCCAGATTGGGAATTGTTGTGATATCCTGCGCAAATAAATTTTAAATTGGTTATATGAATACTGTACAAAAGAATTGATTGTATACGTGTGTACATTGCATGATTGGGGTGAATTTGTGGACTTTAGGGTTTCTTACAGGTGCAAGAAATTCTGGGTTCTGCCCAGAATCTGATGCACTGCCTGGGGGTAGTTATTGCCACCAGGCGACAACTAGGAACCAACAACCTCTGTTGTTGGTTGTGTAGGGCACACGTTGGGAAAGTCTATTGGGCTTTAATTGGAATTGTGCATGTGATAATGGTTATAAATTGGACCAATTGTATTGTTGTATGTTTTATGCACTAAACATGATTGGGTAATTATGTGCAACTTGATTTGGGATGAGATATTGGATGAATAAATTAGTGCAGGATTGTTTGGTATTAATATATGGTTTGGCATGGGTTATGGCACATTGTAGTGGTTGGTTTTTGTCTTCTCCACAAGCATGATTCTTCCTTTTCTAGATTCAAGTGCTAATTGTAAGGTGATGAAGACATGTGTATCTATACAAATAAATCATTGGAGTATATGATGGTTGATTTAGCAATTGTGTCATATTGAAATATAGGGATGGGTTCTGCAGTAGTTTGAGTGTTTCTGTTTTACATCTCATATAAGTGTGAGATACCCTTAGTTGAAATTGAAAGTTGGTATGGTATGATTGTTGAGTATATGTGATCCTATATGATTGATGTATATGAAATATGGTGATGCAGTTGTGGTATATGTGACTATAAGATTATGCACTTGGTATTTTAACGTGTGCCTATGATGATTGGAGTGTGTTGAAATATGTCATGTTGTGCCTAGAAAACTAATAAAATCGCATTAATGGTGTAGCGCATGGCGGTGCAGCCTAGATTGCCAAGCGATAGCTATCAATAGGGATATTCTACAAATGGTGGCATATAACGGTGGGTTATTACCGCCAGGCGGTCTGCATTGGGAATTCGCTTGGCGATGCTTAGGTTGTGCCATGCGATAGCGTAATGGTAGTGTGCGTTGTATTGAGTTCTGTGTACTATGTGGAGATGGTTTTTGGTATGGGATATGCTTGCATGGATTACGAACGGGAATGTTCATAATGGAGTTGGAAACGCGTGATTAATACGGATGGGGAGGTTCGTATTGGATGTACTCTTGCGTGGGGATACGAGCGGGAGGTTTGTATGTTCCGTGCTCACACTTGAGGTTGTTATGAGCATGGAGATTCATAACATGTGGTGTTCACACGTGTTGGACTACGAACGGGGAGGTTCGTAGAGTTGGACCACGAGCGGGCAGGTTCGTGGAAACATTGACATCCCTAAGACCATGGTTGAGTGTGTGCTCGTCTCATATAGGTTATGAGATCGAGGTGGCATGGTATAAAGGTTTTTATAAATGAGAAAATGGTTAAGTTGATTTGGGTGAGTTGTATTTATCATTATTTATGTATGTTGTTTATTTAGCTCACCCTTTCTTTTTATGTTTCGCGATGATTGTGTGACTTGTCACACCAGAGCAGATGATAATCTAGGTGCTGATGGTGAGGCATAGAGACAGTACAGGGGCTAGCATTTGGGGTTTTTATGAAGAAATGAGGATTTAGTAAATAAAATTTTGTAATTCATTTAAGTTTTTTTTTTTAATTTGCACTTGAAACACTTTAGTTATGAATTATGGATTTGGTTTTTGGCAAGATAATGATTTTTAAATTTTCTCGCGTTTTGGGAATAATATCATATACTTGAATTAAATTCAATTATAATTTTCTTTTATTAAGTAATATCCGCTTAGGGTGTTACATGTAGCAGCTCCTTCGTATCTTACTCACTCAATAAGCATCAGCCCCGTACTCGTCCTCATATTCGTGCGAGTATCCATTATGAAGGTACCTGCAAATTTTTTTTAATATCCACGGGTACCCGTAACTATTTACAATTTTTTAAAATATTTAATTATATATTTTAATCGTAAATTTAAATAAAATACAATACATAACATTGACAAATTTCAAACAAAGTCCACCTAACCAATTTATATAGTGTTGAATGACATTTTACAAAGAAATGAATTTTTTTAAAACCAATTAATAAAAAATAACTCATTCAAAATCAATGAGTTAATATTTTAATCATGTTTTTTTAATTCTTTTTAATTTAAGTTAGAGTATGACATGTACGGGTATCCACGGGTACAAATACTGTGATACCCGTACCCGCCCTGTTAACAGACGGATATAAAAAATACCCGTACTCGATACTCGTGGATATCCATTTACAATATCCATTTCTTACTCGTTGCGGGTTTTATCTATGGATATCGCAAGGTACAAATTTTTTTACCAGACGGGCTTTTACTTCCTACTACGGATGTCAACGAGGTGGGTAGGGTACGAATAGTAGCTCCCCCGCCGTACCCTATCCGTTGGATAAATATCTGCCATGTACCCGTACCCATATTTGTGCGGGTATCCGTTATGTGGGTACCCACATATTTTTTTTAATATCTATGGATATCCATGAGTATTTACAAAAGAAAATTTTAATATTTAATAACATATTTTAATCATAAATTCAAATAAAAATACAATACATAACATTCATAAATTTCAAACAAAGTGCAAATAACCCATTTAAATAGTGTTGGATGACAATCTACAAAGTAATGAAGTTTTTTTTAAACCAATTGATAAAAAACAACTCATTCAAAATCAATGTGTTAATATTTTAATTATGTTTTCTTATTTTTATTTAATTTAAATTCGAATATAACGGATACGAGTATTCACTGGTACAAATACTAATGATACCCGTACCCGTTACCTGGGTATCTATTTACAATATTCATTTCCTATCTGTTACGAGTTTTATTTGCAGATACCCACGAGTACGAATTTTTTTGACACCCCTCCTTCTAACACGCCATCAATTTCTTCGCACACCCCCAACAAATTTTTAAAATGATTACTTTTATCCCTGAGTGACTTTCGAAACAAAATTTTTGGAAAGTTTACAGAATAAACTTTTCAGATTTTCAAAATAAAAATTCTGGAATGAGATTCCAAAATTAATTTTCGGAACATGATTTCAATTGAAAAATTTTCAAATTGGTATTCTTCCAAAATACATTTTTTGAAAGGCATATAATACCATCCGAAATACAAATTTCAAACTACCTTACATAAAATATGTTCCGATAGTTTCGAATTGAGCTTTCTGGAATATAAGAAATATGTTTCGAAAAAAATCTTTCTGAAACGAGTTTCATATTTTCTCTTGTTTTCTTCCTTTGCAGGGTTTCCCCTTATATGCTACCTCCTCTTTCTTATTGTGGGTGCAACTCCTCTTTCTTATTGTGGGTGCAACTCCTCTTTCTTATTGTGGGTGCAAGTAGTAATCGTAGGGGTGCAAGAAGTAATAGCCATTGTTGTAACACTATCGATGATAGAAAACTTTTTATTTCCCCTTGCAACTACCTGTCTTTTTTATTCATTTCCTTTACCTCTTAACTAAATATCCAAATCAATTATATTTTACACTATCCTCCTAAAAAATGTTTAATCATTTTATCTTCTTTTGTTTCTTCTAACATGAATATTTTTCTTTTTAACAAGTTGTTACAAAATATAATTTGGTTGTTTAGAAATAAAATTGTTTAGACTAACATTTATTAGGTTACTACCCATAACCATACAAGACAAATACTAATTAGATTTAAATATGTTTGGTAAATTATATTTACTTGGTCCTTATTTTTTTTCTATTTGTCTCAATTTAGTCTCTATTTTGAAAAAGTTTGATGCAATCAGGTTTTTTCCATTAGGACTGTACTATCAACGTTCAAGAGGTGTCACATATCAAATCATGGTTTTTTTTTTCAATTTTTTTTAAATTAAAAATTTGTCACGTGTCAAGTTGACGTTGTGCCACATGACAATGATAGTGTGATGTGGAAATGCCATGTGTCATTGTCACACTAGATGTCATTTCTTTAACGTGGTTAGTACAATACTAGCAGAAAGGACTTGATTGTATCAAGTTTCTCAAAATAGAGACCAAATTGAGACAAACAAAAAAATGGATCAAATCAATATTTTCTTACGAAAATGGGAACCAACGACATAATTTAACCAATATGTTTATAATTCTTATACTTGGATGTGAAATTAGAATTCATCATTATCTCAAACTTTGATACATTTTGATCTTAAAACTTTAAAATAATGGATGTAGTTCTCTTAACCCAATGACAAAAGGTGTAAATGAGGGGTCAAAAACAAATGGATGTAGCCCACTCCTTGCTAAGCCCCTTTTGAGGGGGTTCCCAAATGAGGGGGCATAAAAAAGTCCAATTCCCCAAAGCCCCCTCTCAAGTGGGTTAGAGCCGAGGTCAAGGTGGGTTTGGCCCACTAAAATACTTTAACTAATTCTTAAAAACAATATAACGAGTACGAGTATCCACAGATACTATGATATATTGATCATGATTGAGAATAAAATAATCAATGAATTGTATTAGTTAGTATGAAATATGAATTTGGTTGAATAGTTGAGCATTGATTTGGCGTTGGCATGGTTGTGGGTTCAAGCCCTCTTGGAGAACCCAAATTAAACTTCATTTTTGCTATTTTTGGTTTTAGCTTGAATTTGAAGGGTTAAAGGAAACCCTAGTAGACATGGCAGTCAAGGGTGGTTGAAAAACATAATGCATTAGGACATTGAATGACAATTAACATATGATTAATGCCATTTTCGTTTTGCTACATTAAACCCACATTAAGACCCATTTAAAAGGCCATTTTGAGATAAGAGGGAAGGTTTGGTTGGGCTGTCATTGTGGTAGCAGAAGATAGCACGAAAATTTGAGAGTGGTAAGGACTGAGTGAAGCTTTAGGGCTAAATTGTGAGAGAAAGCCAAGGAAGGCCATTGATGATCATAGGGAACTCTCATGTATCCACTTTTAAGCAAGGAATCCAGGTTAGGGGAGCTGGACTCCGATTTCCTTATTTGCATTAATAATTACATGATAAGCATGATAATTGGAATGTATAATCTCTGTGTTATCTGTGATTTTTTCTAATTTCTGAAAATTTTCCAGAAAATGCCTGGCGGGCTATGCATAGTCGCCAGGCGGCTCATGTCAAAGTTGAGTGTTTCTGGGTTCCTACGAGGAACCGCCTGACAGTGAAGTCCTGTACCGCCTGGTGGTGAAGTCCTATACCGCCAGGCGACACAAAACCTGTAGCTCATTTCTGGGTTCTCTAATGAAGGGCCTGGCGGTGGTGATTGAACCGCCAAGCATCGCGAGCCATATTGGCTCGATTTTAGTGTTTCTAGGTTCTGGGTGGATTCTGAACGGAGGGAAGGTTAACTATAGTCATTAAAGGATGGTTTTGATGTCAAATTGTGGTATAGTCACATAATCAAGGTCGTAATTGAATGGAACAGTGAATAGATGGTTTAGGGTTAGAAATTTTAATTCTAGTACTTTAAAGAAAAAGATGGGTAGTGGAGTTGCACTAGAAAGAGTGAATAAATGCAGTTAGAATGGGCATCGTGTGCTATGGAAATGTGTAATTCATAGAAGCAAGGTTGTGTGCATAAACCAGGGATTTGCAGGACATGAAGGAAATTAGGGGTTCTTGGAAAACTTGCAGGAACCGCCTGGCGACACCGTGGTTGCCGCTAGGCGCCATATCAGGATTGGCAGGGTGTAGGGGTGTGTGTGCGACACTGTGAGATTTGGAAGCTGGAGTATAAGTCAGTTGAGTTGATAATGAGATCTTTAATATGTCGAAGGGGAACAAGCATATAGGGAAGGATGAAGGGGTATTATGCATGACCAATAAACTGTGATTGGGTTGGCCAGTTTTGGGTACTTAAATAAACAGAAGTCAGGTTAATAAAACTAGAGAATTGTTGTTAGGAAGATAAAGTGAATTGACAGTGAGTAAGAGTATGTGAATGGATTCTAATTGGAATGGTAGAATACGCATTGTTAAAATATGATAGCTATACTAATGGAAGGTGCAAGGAAATTAAGGTAACATATTGAGCAAGTAATATAGCAAATGAGGTATGAAGCGTAACAGTAGGATGTTTGGATATAGAAAGGTTGAACTAGAGCAACATCACTCATTAATAATAGAATGCATGTAGGTACTGGTTTGAAGAAAACATGGGTGATACCTAACAATTTTAGAGTCTCTTGGAAAGGGATAATCTTGCGGTAAGTTGTTGTAGAGACATGGTGAGAGTTGTAAATATCCATACATATATGTGTATACAATGCACTAGTTAGGGGTATGCTGGAGTGAAGGCAAGTGTGAGTGGAATGTGCGAAGTGTGTCTGGATCTGATCAAAACCAGTACATTTCACTGTACTAATACAGTGCCTGGCGGCGTAGCGAAAGCCGCCATGTGATAACTGCCCAACAGTGGGTCACTGGTACGTGGGCGCTTGACGGTGAGGGTCTTCCCGCCAGGCGATACCTGCAGCAAGGATGAATTAGAGGCGCTGTGCGCTTGGCGGTACGAGTCACCCGCCAAGCGGTCTGGAAGCTGGCAACGCCTGGCGGTACGTGTCCCATGCCAGGTGATTTTGCTGCTGCAACCTTGGGTTGTTGGTTCTGTAGGCGTGATCTACAAGGCTTTTGGGTGATGCTTCAAAGGTGGAATTGCTGGTGTTCCTTGAGTTGAGCTCGGAACGTATCTCTTGAGTATTGGCTCAAGATAGGGGATTAAGCACGTGGTATTCCTTGAGTTGTAGCTCAGGATGGCGGATGAACACAAGGAACTCTTGAGTTGTGGCTTGGGTTGGCGAGTGTTGCCAGTGTGAGTGTGCTGGTTGTTGCAAGTACGAATGGGTCTAGATAGATTGCCCTCCTCAGTTGTTGACTGACGAGTTTGGTAGTCTTGGGACGTTACGAACTATGTTCGTATTTGAGAACTCCACCTGACGTTACGGTGTGTGACTCGTAGCAATGATTTCCCGCACGTGCTCTATTGGTTGTGGCCGATAAGTATGGCAGCAAGTCATCTTGAGGTAATCACTAGAAGATGTAGAACACGAATAACATGGTTGTGGCCAAGTGATATGGAATCGAATGAGGAAGTATCTGTGAGGGGTTGTATGATATATATATATATATATATATATATATATATATATATATATATATATATATATATAAAATTTAGTGTGTTTTTATATATGCATATAAATATTTATAAGTTTAATCTGTTAAGCTCACCCTATCTGCTTGTGTTTGGCGATGATCGTGTACGCGGTACATGTGAGTAGATGATGTTGATGCAGGTGGTTCTAGTGGAGCTTAGCCACAGAGAGGGGATAACTCGGGAGATTTATGCTTTTATTTATTTTATGATTTTGATATCAGATGTAAACTCTTATGAGATGTTTTAGACTATTTTCCATTACTTTTATAAACTATGGATATTGGCTTTCATTAATAAAAGTATTTAAAATTTCTCGCGTTTTTGGGAAATGAGGTATTATTAAATGCAACGTGTTTATTAATTTCTTTATTTTATTAAAAATTAGTAATATCCTGACGGGATGTTACAAAAGACGAAGTCAAGCCGCGGGATGACCTAGACTAAAAGTCGAGACTGGACGACCGAGCCAAGCTGGACCAAAGACTGTGATAGGGGCAATTAGCTGATACAATCAAGAACAGTTTGGATAGACAATCGAGAAAGGCCCGGTCGAGGTGACGAAAAAGATGAGATAACCTGAGCATGAGCCTACAAACTAGATAAGCTAGCCTAGGCCCACAACTAAGATAGGTCAGCTCGAGCCGACAGTCGAGACGGGCTGACCGGGTTGTCGGCCAAGATGGGCGAGACTAGGCTAACAATAAAAATAGGTCAGATCGGACCGACGAATGACACAGACCAACCATGGCCGATGAACGGCACAAACCAACCATGGCCGACGATCGAGACGGGCTGGTCTAGGCCGATGATCAAGATGGAACGACCCAGATCGACGACCGAGAAGGGTAAGCTCGCGCCCACAACTGAGATTGGCCAACCCAAATTGACGACCAAGATGGGCCAGCCCAAACCCACGACCGAGACGAGCCGATGGGTGAGACAAGTCTACCCACAATGACGATTGATACAGGCCGACCCAGGCCCATGAATGAGACATGTTGTTCCGTGCCCATGAGTTAGGCCAACCTAAACCGAAAGTTTAATGGTATATTTAAAAGAAATAATATATTTTTCATGTTTAAAAAGGAAGCCCATGGGCTGGCCCTAACCCACAAGCTTTTGTGGACTTTTTGACCCTGTTGGTTTTTTAATTGGGGTCTTTTTGGTCCTGAGAGCTTTTTTGGTCCCAACTCATTGGGGCAGGGCCAAGCTTTGTAGGTTGGGCCAAATTGACGATTCTACCACTGAAATTAAATTTTTTTACATGTTACATGATATTCTAGGATGTCATTTGAGTTGGAACTGTAAAACTGTATAAACAACTTAAATGTGAGCCTAAACTGCCATTTGACACGTCGATTTATTTTTAATGTAATTGGATTAAGAAGACTATATCTATTCAAAGTTTGGGACAAAAACAAATTCTAATTTCACATCAAAATTTAAAGACTAAAAACATATTTAACATTTTTATAAAATGGATAATAAGAGGCGACTACTTTTTTTTTTTTGTATTAACTTTGGTAGAGATAAAGGTATAACACTTTCAAGCTAAGACTTGCAATAAATTTAAGCGTGTTTCTTTATTTACGTATTTCTTCATCTTACTCATTTCTATTTAATATAAAACTTTCAATTCAACTTGAATTCTTAACAATGTATATAAATGCAACTACGAGGCTAAAGAAAATTGCAAACAAAACAATAATGAATCCATTCTTGCAACACAATGACATTATCATTTTGTTTCTATACATGGATGATTTGATCACTAATTATAAAGGATGGGTTTAGAAGCACTTATTGGTGACCGGTCAACTCTCCCGAGTGTGGTGGTACTTGATGGTGAATTCTCACAACTTGTATACGATCCTTTAGTTGTTATGTTAGTAGTCATGAAGCTGGTCACGTCTTCAAAATCCCAATCAGTTAGGTAACCAGGCTTTGTAGTGACAATATTCACTTCAATATCTCCTGAAAGCATTGCCACAACACGTGACATTGATGGACGTAATGTTGGTGATGCCTGAGTGCACAAAAGCACTATTCCTACTATTCGTTTTACTTCTTCCTCATCAAATTCGACCAGTCTAGGATCCACTAGATCACTTATGCGGTTGCTTTCATGAAGTTGCCATGCCTAAAGCACAACATTAACGAAAAGCTCAAATGATAACAATGTTTTCAGATGTTATATTGCACAGTTTGAAAATCATAAACAAAAGAATATTATATTGCAAAATTTAAAAATCACAAATAAAGGAATCAATCAATTTTGTTTTAATAATTGGAAATCTTATTTCAATTAAAAATAAGGACTAATTTAATTTACTATACGAGTTAGGCAACCTTTTGATCATTATGGATTGGATTTGAGAATTTGGATTTCTCGATCACCTTTTAAACATGTCAAGAATAGTAAATATGAGAAAATACTATTTTAATATACTATTATGTTAAGTGTAATATCAAATTATTTAGCATCAATATATTATTGGAAATAGTCCAAGTGTGAGTTAAAGTCCTACATTGGATAAAAAATCAAAGTGGTGTCAAATATTGTATAAGAATAAAGGCCTATGACACCATTATCTTAAGGTTTTGGATTAAAAGTGATGTCAAATGTCTTATGTGTAAGACCAATGTCATATATATAGAACCATAATCTCTAAATAACTATAACCCTATAAAAAAATATAAACCCAACATATATATATATATATATATATATATATATATATATATATATTATGAACTTTAGATTATAAACTTTTTATTTAAATAAAAAATCATTTGAACGTGTGGTAGTGTTTTTGTGAAGTGGCTACAGTGACGTAAATTTGCAAAAAGAGATAGAAAAGCTTGAAAAATGAAGAAACATGCACAAAAGTATTACAGTTTAGGTTAGGACACACGACAACCTTTCTTAAGAACTTCATTGGTTTTTCTCTTATTTCAAACTTTTCATGATAGTTATAAATGTCAACCATGGTTATTTTGGATTCTCAATAGTTCTTGACAAACCGTTGTCATAAAGTTTCACTTATTCATAAAAGTCTCAAAAATGATTTTTCTTTTTTCACAATTATAACTAAAGGATCATTATTAAGCTTTATTGTAATATATATTAAAAAGACAATAATATTTTGACTACTAAATTTTGATAACTTTATCTTACAATATGAGGTGACATCTTTTAAGTGGTTTTAAAAACTACTTAAAAAATACCACCTATATTAAAAGTATGATTAAATAAAGTAGAAAAAGATGAGATGCATACCCATTCAAGAAGGTACACCTTCTCTTCTTCCGTACTTGAATAAGAATTTGGCCTTCCACTCACTATCTCTAGAGCCACAATACCAAATGAAAACACATCTGCTTTCTCTGTGAGGTGTCCACGCATGGCATACTCTGGTGCAAGATATCCACTTCATGACAAGAATTTGAGAATATATATATCAACATTTCAGAGTTAATAAACTCAAAATATGAGACCAAACTATAAAAATATGACACGTAGAAAAATTATGAAACTAATACAAGATGATGAAGACTCACATTGTGCCAGCCACACGAGTGCTCATATGGGTCATTTTATCATCATACAATTTGGCCAAACCAAAATCTGATATTTTTGGAACAAGCTCATTGTCAAGTAAAATGTTACTAGCCTTCACATCACGATGTATGATTCTGAGACGTGATTCTTCATGTAAATAAGTTAAACCTCTGGCAACACCCAAGCAAATATCATACCGTGTCGACCAATCAAGTGTTAAACGATTTCCTGTCCAAACAAACCGCATTAGTTTATGCTTTGTTGTCGATGAAAATGAGACCATAAAAAGTTCATAAATTCACACACACACACACACACTAAGACAAAAAGTTATCAATTTGTTATACCGAATAATGCCTTATCAAGACTCTTATTTGCTAGATACTCATATACAATAAGTTTTTCTCTCCCCTGAATGCAACACCCATATAATTTGACTAGATTACGATGTTGCACAGCTGATATGGTAGCAATCTCATTCACAAATTGACTCTTTCCTTGATTGGATCCTATTGATAGTCGTTTCACAGCAATAACTCTTCCATCATTTAGTGTTCCCTACAATAATAAATGTGAAATATTTCAAAGTGTGATAGTACTTCACACGTAGTGATTGATTCTAACGATACTATCTTAATAAACTTGAGGCATAAAAGACTTTCATAAGGTAATTAGGAAGCAAATTTATGGTTCACAAAAGCATTGTGGCTAGTTTTTATCAACATACTCAATTGATGCTCACATCAAATGGTCATTGTTCCACCAATTATTTGTTTCCATAAGTGTTATTTAAACTGATATGGGCTATTATAACCTTTTTTTGGAGTAATATATAACCATTACCTTATGAACAGGTCCAAAACCTCCCTCGCCAAGTTTGTTTTCGAGACTGAAGTCATTTGTGGCATTCTTTAACTCAGAATAGGTAAAAGTGTATGGCTTTGTATCAATTCCTAAAAGATCTGGAAAATCATATTGTGAACAAGGTTAAGGTGGTATAAGAAAAAAAAAACAATAAAGGCTCTATTTCCTTGTTATTCGAGATTAAAATTTTGCTTTCTCTAGCTTATGTAGAATTTTTTTTCTTTCTTTTTCTCAGCTAATAAAAAACATATCATAAAAGACAAAGTTTAGTAGAAGAACATATGTACTATATTTATGCATGAAACTCAAACGTATATGAACAACATAACAACTATTTCAGCTACACTACCACTCTTACCTTCAACCGTTCCTCCACAACAGATTACATATCCCCTTTCATCTCTTCATCAGAATACTGGTATACAACACCATCTTGTATTATACTACTAATCAACAAGACTTAGAACTAAGCCAAAGTGATTTTGTTTAGCTTTTCAACAATTAGATTCCAATCTTCCTTAACCTAAGAGTCGGTCTATAGTCCCAACACTTTGAATAAGTTTATGTTAGACATCACTCTTGCATTAAGATTTTATTAAAAAAAAAAAAACAAACAAACAAAAAAAAAACATGGACCATACAAAATCCATTATAAAACTACATTGCACACGTAGGCAAAAGAAAAAACAAATTAAGCAAATACCTACAGTAAACCAATGCTACAACAAACAACTCTATAATCAAATTCATGAGCATATCATGAGATTTATCATTAGCTAACTCTCTCACATTCCAAAAAAAAAAAACACTTTAAAAATTCTTATTGTTAATCAGAAGTCCTTGCTTTGATAGATTCAGTATTAACTTTCTATGACTCATCATCCTTTTCGGTAATAGAATCATCTCTTTCGTCAAGCGTATCAGTCCATTTAGAAACTAATTTTAATTCTTTCATAAAACGAGCTTCCTTATAGATCAGAGAATAAACCACTTCTAATTGCTAACATAAACCAACTACTTCCTAATTTTATCTTGCCACTAAAGTGACCTCTGAACATATATGTCTGCCAAACCAAACCAGGGTTATGATACCATATCAAATTTTATCTTAAAACTAACAAATGTAAAGTTAAACAGGTAAAATATGATTAGCTAAATGAAAATTTGCCTCATTCTTGTCTACAGAAGTTAGAAATGCATCCCATCCCACTAAATCTTCAAATATATTGACATTCAATAGATTTAATACAAGTAGTTAGAGAGAAATACTATACAAATACCTTCATCATCATTTTGCCGATTTCTTCTACGAATGATATAGAAAAACACAAAAATTGATAGAAAGCTTATAACTGCAGCCACAACAATTCCAACAATAAGACCAGTACTGTCCTTTTTACTACTTGTAGGTCCGTTGTTGACAATAGGTGGGAAATCTACAATAAATGCACACAATATGAAGTTTACAAGAGAATGTAAATCATGGGAAGTTAGTAACTAAACCAGTTGTATTCTCTTTGCTGTTGGGAGGTTCATTACTGACTGTAGGTTTGAAATCTGTACAACATAGTCACATTATATCAAATTCAAAAATACTCTTTTTTTAGTGTTTCACAAACTAGAAAGGTTTCTAAATAAGCATCTAAACTGCCACAATTTTTCAGTATTACCTGGTTTAACAAGAATGGCTTGAATCAAGGGCCCATAAGTGCCTTGAGCTGGTATGCAACAGGTCCCTTTTCCAGCCCAAAAGAGATGGATCTCAAGATAATTTTGGAAAACTTCAAACCTAAATTGGTCTGTGTACGAGGAACCCCCAGTTTCCTCAGTTTTCTTTACTATGTCAAAATCCTCAAGAACAAGTGTTCCCTAGAATATCCAAATGGAAAGGAAACTGAATGTAGAATACAAGACAATAAAAAAAGAGTCTCAAACATGTATTTTTGTGTGCCGAAACAATGACACAATATCGATTCAAAACTATTAACAAAAATATGCATATATATATATATATATATGTTAAGAAAAATAATTCAAAACAAGCTGTTAATAAAGGATTTTGTGTCCTTCTATGAATAGATTAACCTTTTCGTAATAATAGTATCAGAGCCTTGTAACGAACTTAATATCTCAAACCTGGGGAAGAAACCTACTCTAACAAAGGGGAGTTTTGAATTCACCATGCTGTCAGGTGCCAGCATTTGAAGGAGGGACATTTGTTAAGGGATTTTGTGTCCTTGTACGAACAGGTTATCCTTTTCGTAACAACAGCTTCCTTCTCTACTAATTCCCATCAGATATAGAATTCTACTTCATAAACTCTTTAGCCTTGTTTTGTGACTAGAGATATAATAAGATAAAATAAGATAATTATCGTATATCATTGTTATCGATTGTTTGGGACTCTTCACTATGACCTTGTACTTCATATCCATCACTGGTTTTGCTAATGCTGACTGGGGGTCTGATCTAGATGATAGAATCAATAACTGGCTTTTGCATATACCTTGGGAAGAACATTGTCTCTTGGATCTCTAAAATGCAACGTGTTGTCTCAAGAAGCACCATTGAGGCTGAATACAGAAGTATATATCTATTACCCTCACTAAAGTCACACAGATCAAATCTCTTCTTCATGAGTTACACATATCTACTGTAAAACCAGTTCTCTACTCTTCTAACAATTTAGGATCTGTTTTATTGGCTGCCAATCCTATTCTCCATTCTTAGTCTAAACACTTTGAGCTTGATATTCATTTTGGATGTGATAATGTTCAGAAAAATCTCATTTAACTTTTGCATCTTCCTGAAAACTTCACACTGTTGTTGCTCTTACCAAACCTCTGTACGGTGACTCTTTTCAATCTTTATGTGATAAACTTATGGTGCCACCATAAGTTTAAGGGGGTTGATAATGTATATAGTTTTATGTGTCTTAATGTAACTGACACAACTGTAAAACCAATTCTCTAAGTCTCTGGTTTTGCCTCGATTTATTCTTTGCATGTCTTGCTTTTACACAATGATGATAAGATACATCTTCTCTGCCTTCTCCTCTTGTTTTACCCCTTCCCCTTTCCTAGCATATAGAAATCTTAATGATTTTGTATGACAAGTATAATTATAAAATAAAGAAAGGATTGATACTACATCGATCAGAATATTTTTCAATATGGTCATATTTGAACATCTATATAGTAGAAGATACAAGAGAAAGCATTGAAAAATCAAAGAAATAAATTTTGATCCTATTTACAGTGCCAACAGCTTGTCTACTAATACTTGTTTTGGGAGTGTGAAAACTATTGTATTGTTCACTCTATGAACTAACCAGATGAGTAAGGAAGTCTTATTGATTATCCTCTCTAATAGAGTTACTCCTTAATAACACGTTCTTGTGATTATAGCCAGAAGTGACAATTAAGAATACTTGAGTTATTAATCTTAATTAGGGGGAGATTTCAAAGGGAAAATCGAAAGATGTTTTTGTACTTGTAATAACCAAGATTGACTTTTGTACTTGTAATAACTAAGTGTGGTTTCTATATTTGTTGTAGTCATTGTTAATTAGTGAAACCCTTTAATAATTACTTGAAGGGAAACTGGATATAGTTCAATAGTTTAGGATGAAAGTATATATAAACTTGCAATGTTATTCTTTCTCACCAGACGATCTTTTACTTAATAAGTAGTTTCTCATGTGTGGGTGGTCTGTTAGCAACCCGATATCGGATGAAACAAAATGTTCAAGAAAGCTTATTAGGATAGGTTCTAACGTTGCTCTAATACCATATTAGAAGTGGGTTTTAAGCCTAACTCAACCCCCACAAAATCAGTTTGTAAAATAAGGTTTGCTCCTCATTTATATATTGTGAATTGGCCTTATCTCTAGTCGATATGAGATTTTTAACGATAAATGCAACACATTATTATAAGTTATACCGTTGCTATATATTGAATAAAACCAATACCATATCTTTTTCTTTCACAAAAACTACTATAATTAGTATCTAAGTAGTTTGTTGCACCATTATTGCGTTTTCTAAGTACCTGAATATATATATCGAAGACTCGCCTCCCTAGGCTTCTCCATGTGCGAGTATTACTCAAAATGGTCGTTTCTGCAAATGAAAGGGTGATGTTGTAAAAGCCATTTTGCAACCCCAAACCATAGTATCTTAATGATGAAGGAGAGTGTCGTGCTGATTGTGCTGCTTGGAAGATGTCTGAGGACACAGGGATTTCGTTGGTAGGATTATTGCTCCCTGTGTAAATTCCAACATTACTAACAGCCCATCTATTTGTGTCTGTAACAAAGTATGTAGCAGCACCAAGTGTAGCCTTGTCCGCTTCATACACAGTTCCATCTGTCGATATAGTTTGTGGTCCACCACACTTTATTGCAAACTCATAATCTACATAAAATCATAGATAAAATTGATCAACATGTAAAAAAGGAAAGGAGATTATCCTTTAATAACTTTATTGTGGAATAGCTTAAACAAATTCACTTCAAATTGTCTAACACAAACGATAAAATGATGACAGAAAACAGTTAATGAACGATACATGAACTATTAATTAAAGTTTCTATTTATACAAAGAAGACACATGAACGATATTTCCACTATTGAGCTTGAAATGTCACATAGGATGACACTCCAAATAATACAAAATTATGAAGAAGTTAATGTCTGATGCCATAGAATGCTCTTATATAAGACAAACACACCGATGAAGATAGATGCACTGATAAGAGCGATGTATTTGAACCATTAGACAATCTCAAACCATCAAACAATCCGAAGCAGTCAAATGGTATAGGAACCTTAACAATATTTTAAATGAACCTATCCTCACAAATCTCCACCTTGATTCAACAAAAATCTTTTGAGAGATAATCAATGTCTGCTTCTAAGCCTATTACAAGATTAATCACTAATCAATTGGATCAAATCCAAGAAGGGAGAGAGAACTTTCTACCTGACAGAACCTTCGTAATCCTATCATTGGGATTATAATTTGTTTCACAGATCCTCGAGCAATGTCCTTTCTTACAAAATGCAGCTTGATGTCAATGTGTTTTATTCTTTCATGGTAGATATGATTATCTCTGATAACTATGTAACACTAATATTGTCAAAATAGACAATGAGATCCTGGTATTGCACCTTTAGTTCTATGGCTAAACCACTTAGCCATAAGGCTTCTTTCACCCCTTTAGTCATGAAAATATACTTTGGTTCGATGTTGGCAAAGCCATTACCTTCTATATCAACCTTTTTATATGATATATTTCCCTTCAAGTGTATGAGTGACCCCTTTTTTGGTTATGGTTATGAGATTAGGAATCCAAGTGTGAGTCTAAGTCCCACATTGACCAGAACTGAGAAAATAGAGCACTATATAAGAATAAAGACCCATAAACTCATTGCTTTAAGGTTTTGGGTTGAGAGTGGTGTCGGTGTCTTATGTGGTTAGGCTCAGATCTCATTGGTGTTGTATACCACTGATGAGTTTATATTTTACGTCATATAGGTTATGGTTATATTCATTGAGAGATTGTGGTTATGAATCTTTGTTTTTATATAATGTTTAACTTTGTAATCCAAGTCAACATAACCTTCTATGGGACCATATATTTGGCATGATGTCTGACCACTATAAACTAAAAATCTTCCAAGTGATCTCTTAAGATAACTAAGAATCTACAATTATCTTGATAGTGAGATCACCTAGGATTTGACTTGAACCTACTAATTACACTCACAACATAGCAAAATAGGCTACGATGGGTGAATGCAAACCATCAGATCCATCACACAACCAACTAAATTATAATGTCTATTAAAGTTTATTTAGATTTTAATCAGAATTATAATTTAGTTTTTTTGAGATTGAAGAAAAAAATTATATTTTTTTAATTGAGTTAGTGAGCCAACCTATTTAATCCACAGACCTATAATGGATCGAGTCGGGTTCAATTTCTTTTAACTTGTTAATAAGTGAGCTGATTTGAATTGATTCACTAAGTGACCAATCCGTGGTAGATCGAGTCGGACCAAACCGAATTACTTGTTTTAAGAGCTCTAAAGTGATCTAATTACTTCTTTGATTGTCTTGAAGATTATTTTAGTTCCAGACACAAGTACACGTATACACACGCTGAGAGTACATGTACACACACCCACACTCACATGAACACCCACTCACATAGCCACCCACACACACCGATGCAAACTCCCACACATTCTCTCACATTGAAAGGAAACTTACATCTTCCAACACCACTATTGCAAGGAAAACTTTTCTGAAGACAATTGAGACCAGAAGGCAAGCCACTGCAAAAGAAAAGTTATGCTTTAGACAACACAAATTCACATGGCTTTTAAGTTATACCAGATAAAAGAAATGAATTTTTCAAGCAGTATAAATAGTAATAAAATAATTCGTTTAGAATGATAATTGCTAATTCTTTCACCTAGATCCCAAACAAGTATGAGCACTACAATTTCAAGATTCTTGATTATGATAAAATCTTTCGAGTTTGGAAAAATCAACCACTGAGTGTTAGCTTAGAGAGTGGCTGGCTGATTGGTAATATTGCATTTATTTAATAATCCCTTTGGATCTCAATTTGGAATGAATTTTTAATTTACAGCAAAATGATAAATCTCCTAACCAAAATTTAAAAGTGCAATATATTCCATTTATCTCATGATCCAGCTCAAGAACCTTATTAGTAGTTAAGATTTTCTTAAAAAGAACAAAAGATAATTTGACTTGCCCCTATATATATATATATATATATATATATATATATATATATATATATAATAA
>Ga0214544_1001997_pt1 | contig 42994 bp, 33 predicted proteins | sample CNSS3metaG_FD_160074 | JGI IMG/M metagenome (GOLD analysis project Ga0214544, IMG submission 160074) | Root nodule microbial communities from cowpea collected in UCLA plant growth center, Los Angeles, California, USA - CNSS3 | ecosystem: Host-associated > Plants > Roots > Nodule | place: USA...
TTCAGACCAAGTGGAAGGGTCATTCAAAGAACAGTTTCGAAGAATACATGATTATGCTTATGAAATTCTGAGATGCAATCCAGGGAGCACAGTCAAAGTTAAAGTGGATGAAATGCAAGGTGAGTCTATTTTTGGTAGGTTTTACACATGTTTCAAAGCATGCAAAGATGCTTTTGTGCTTTGTCGCCCCTTTATTGGGTTGGATGGTTTCTTCCTCAAAGGGAAATATGGGGGCGAGTTGCTAACTGTAGTGGCCAGGGACGCTAACGACCAAATGCTTCCTCTAGCATACGCAATTGTGGAGGTAGAGAACAAAGAGACTTGGAAATGGTTTTTGGAAATCCTAGTGGATGATCTAGGAGGACCTGAAGTCTGTGGGGCATGTACATTTATGCCAGATCAACAAAAGGTTTGTATTTGTTCATGCAAATATTTTTATTCACATTATAGCCATGAACTGTATTAATTTTAGTGCATATAACTGCTATGAAATAGGGTTTGTTGCCTGCAATTCAGGAGTTATTACCTGGTGCAGAGCAACGATTTTGTATGAGGCATTTGTACTCTAATTTCAAAAAACGGTTTGGTGGCCAGAAGTTGAAAAACCTAATGTGGAAGGCAGCAACTGTGACACACCCTGTGGCCTGGGAAAGGGTAATGAGAGATATTAAAAAGGAGAATGAAGATGCTTTCAAGTACCTCATTGCTATACCACCTAGGTATGTGTTGAAATCTCATTTATTTTATAGTATTTAATATCAACACTGACTTATCATAATGTTTGTTTCTACACAGGTTTTGGTCCAGATCAAGATTCACTAGGAATGCTGTGACTGACACAGTAGTAAATAACATGACAGAGGCATTTAACAGTGTGCTTGTTGATGCTAGATGCAAGCCTGTTATCTCAATGTTGGAAGACATACGAATATACATGATGAAGAGGTGGCAATCTAAAAGACAAAAGCTGGAAAAAATGGAAGGGCAAATCTGTACTAAAATAAACAGCAGACTACAAGAAGAATCCAAAAAAAGTAGATACTGGATCCCAAGGTATGATTTATAAATTGGTTGATCATGTATAACCTCATCTTTGTTGATGATTTCTGCTGTAGAATCTGATATGTCTATATGAATTGTAATGTAGTTGTGCTGGGGGGAAAGTATTTGAAGTTGCACACCTATCAGTGCTAGGTGACAAGTATGTTGTCAACCTAGACACCCAAGATTGCAGCTGCAGGAAGTGGATGATAACTGGCATCCCGTGCTGCCATGCACTTGCTGCCATCAGGTTCTTGAACTTGAATGCAGCAGATTATATCCCCCTATGTTTCAGGAAATCAACTTTTGAAGAGATGCACAACTCCATTATCTACCCTATCAATGGACAAAACATGTGGCCCACCACTGATTTCCCAGATGTCATGCCTCCACATAAAAGGATTATGCCTGGGCGACCCAAGAAAAAGAGAAGGCTGGAACAATGGGAGTTGAGGAAAGATGACACCCAATTACGAAAAGGTGGTCATAGAAAAAGATGTAGAGTTTGTCGTGAACTGGGGCACAATAGAACAAATTGCCCACAACTGCCTACACAAGGACAGTCCTCACAGCCAACTGATGCTCCTCCACAACCAACCCAGCCATCTCAAGAGCCAATTTCTGCTACTCCACAACCAACCCAGCCATCTCAGGAGACAATTTCTGCTACTCCACAACCAAACCAGCCATCACAGGACCCAACTTCTGCTCCTCCACAACCAACCCTGCCAGTCTGATTCACTTGTTTATGCGACCTTTTAATGTATATGTAATCTGGTCTTTAAGTTTGAATTTTGATGGCTGTTATTTTGTAAAATTCATTAGCCATTTTTGGATAAATTGGATCACAGACATTTTCATTTTGTAAGTTGGTTAATTCAGGATTATGGTGGACAACAACTTGTTTAATCTCAAGTATGAGGATTTTGGTTATTTATGAATTATAATTTTATTAGTACTGACATTCTTATACGACTTACAATGCAATTAATTGTATTCAGAACATTATTAAACAGGAAAAGTTTATCCAGTACACAATCTAATTAAACAATTTTTTAAAATTCTGGGACCTCTTTGAACATCAATTACAAAAGTAGGGACCTATTTGAACAAAACTAACACAATTGAGGACCTGATTGAACATAAATAACTTAATTCATTCATAATTTTCGAAACTTCGTACATCAAAACCTTCACAATTACAATCCTTTTTTGTCAATCTTTCAGCATCAACGCCAACATCACAACGTTTATCAACCCAACGATACTAACCACTACGGCTAATACATTAAAGCATTTTTTCAGATCCCTAACTACATTCTCGAGATCTTCTATCTTCATGTTTTGGTTCACAATAATAACTTCTTTTTCTTCATCAACGTCTTCATACCACCATTTAAAAAAATTGCAGCAAACACCACCACCTTCACTCTGCCGCTGTTGATGAATAGAAAATACATAAAAGATTCATTAAATCAGACATACCCAGAACAATAGCAATTAAATCAATCTTACCTTGTAGTTAGCACAACCCCAGAAATTTCTACCCACATTTCTCGGAGTTCTTGTTGTCCTCAGAACTGCAGCTTGCCCACAATCACAAATAGGTCTTAAAGCTTGAGTGCGAGAAGCGGGAACACTACGCTGCACGCAGTTATTACAGTATGAAGAAGATGATTGGGTCCGAGACATAACTGCAACAAAGCTTCAACCATGAGCAAGGTCACACACGAGATGGCTTCTTCGACCTTTTATAAACCCTAACACTTTCTTTTTTAATTTTCATTACTTGCATTTAATTAAAAACTTAATGTGTTTAACCCACTAATTAACCACCTTATTGTAAAGAAACACGGACATGTAGGATTAGTATTTCGATACGTAGCAAGGAAAAGCCAACTGTACAGTGAAACGTTATCAATTTAAACGGTGTTACCCAATTAGGACCTAATTGAATCAAATTGACCAAATTTAGGACCTATTTGAGCACCCCCGCGAAAATTGGGACCTAATTCAAAAAAGTTGACGAAAATTGGGACCAAAAAGGTATTTTAACCATTTTTTAATTAGCATCTTTTCTTTTATTTATTTCATGAAAGATTAAGCATGAATTTCATTTATGACAGATGATTAGTTTATTTTTTTTTTGAAATGGAAGCAGTTGATCCCCGATGGGGTTGTATCCTTGTCTATTTTATGCTTTGGGCAACTAAAGCTGTGGTGGGTTAAAGTGCTTTATTAAATGTTGGTCGAGACTAAACTAAGTTTTCGTACTTGTGTTGGCATATTTTATGAATGTTGGCGATGACAAAGATATATGAGAGTGGATTTTATGGTTTGATGTTTTATAATATATTGATTTAATGTTTTATGATATATTACTTTTAATATAAATTTAAATTAGAAATACAAATTATTACATTTTAATAAATAGTTTATAAAAGTGAAATACGTCGATTGTTTTTATTGGTTGGAAATCTGAATATTTTTGGTGACTAAGGAAAGGTAGGATGACCAACTGGTTGCATGATGTTTAGAGACACTCTAATTATGTATGGTTGGGTAAGTGATTGTACTTTATTACCTATGTGTGTTTGTGATTATGATGTTTGTTTTTCTTTTGTTAGCTCTCTCTTGCATTGTTTGTGTTTGACTGTGATGATCATATCTTTATACGGAAGCATATGTTAGTGTAGATGCTGACTAACATGAAAATTTTTTAGGAGACGTACCAAGGATTTTATTTAGAGTCTTTTTTTAGTGGGAAATAAAGGTTTTGTTTAAGTTTCATTTTATGTGATTCTGTCTAAGTTAAATTTTGAATTTTTTTTTTATCTTTTCGATAAGAAGTTGTGACATCCTTCATGGGTGTTACAGCAACAATAAGACATATTGGACAAAGACAAAATAGTAGTACTAGACATTCAAAAGGGGAGTCTCCCCCAACCAACAGATGTGAATGGGTCATTGAAAGTCATGTGCCATCCTTGGGAAGGGGATACTAACTTCCAGCAAAAAAAAAATCTAGTGTCTAATGAGAATCCATCAATGACAATCAATCGAGATACTTGATAACATCGTGACTCTGGTGTATTCCAAACAACGGTGAGAGCTAATTAGGGAAAAGCCTTACAAGGGCATACTAGAGGCATAAAACCTTCTATACCAAGCGAATCAAGAGTATATGATAATTCAACACCTTATGTGTTATGCTTGCAACAAGATTCACTTTAGCAAAAATAGGTGCAAACCTCCTTGATATCGCTTAAGCACATTAGTCAGAAAGAGTATGAATCATTACGCTAATTCATGGATCGATTTATAGTAGTTACGACAAAAGTACCCAACTTAAGCACAATCACAATGCATACCTTGTTATGCAGACTCCGGCCAAGCCCATTTTAGGATTTAGTTTTGGCGGACATTCCGAAAAACATGGATAGTCTCAAAGTGTGCTCAACTCGTTATATCATATTGAAGAAAATAGAAGTAAACTTAAGAAGTGCTCCTATAGAGCTTCAAAACATGCCTACAAACAAATATGACTCCTACACTTCTCATGAACTCCAATTAGGAGGTCATGTTATAAGAAGCATGTAATCTCGAACTCATACAACTTCCTCAACCTTTAGTAACTTCTCATATGGTCGATCTTACCAAGTGATGTAGCTACCACCAGAATTAAGGACACACTACCAAAGATTGTTCTAAAGTAAGGAAACTGATAAAAGAACTCATCCAATCAAGGCCACTAGCTCACTTTGTTTACAATGCACAAACATGATGTTGTCCTTGAAAAGGTGGTTGTCGAACTCAATGCAAAAGATTTTGTGGTGGATAGGGAATAGGTTGATCTCAACAACCACAATTACCACCACCTCAACCTAAGCCACGTTAAGGCGTACCTCAACAAAAACTTGGCTGATGTCCAAGGAACTATAAATACTATCATCAGAAGATTTGATAATGGTGGTAGTATAAGCTCATCACGAAAATGATATTAACAAAGCATTAATTCAATAGGCCAATTCCCACCATGATCAGAGTGTAGACAATATATTTTTCTAATGAGGACTTTTGTATTCATGATCTTGTCTAGGATGATCTAGTCATCGTTACAACTACCATAGCCAAATAAAGTTCCATAAAGTCTTCATCAATCAAGGAAGCTCAACCAATGTTTTGTATAGGTTGACCTTTTAAAAACTTGATGTCCTTATCCTTACCATCTACATCCAATCTTACTCGGATCCACTAATTGGATTCGCAGGGGTGCATAATCAGGGGTATATTGACCTTTTTATGACTTTTTAAGACAATGGAAACACACAACATGCTAGTGATATGTTACACTGGGAGTTATCGTCTCTACCCCTCACACGATCATGAAATTTCAAGATGAGAATGACAACGTCATCACAGCGAAAGTAGATTCCGAAGCAGCCCCAGATTACTACGTAGATTCTTACATTTTGAAGTCCTCCACTTCAATTAGCGTTGATGGTACAAATGAAAAGCTACAATTACCTAATGCAATAAAGACAAAACATAAAGAAAAAATGAGCATTTTTACACATAAAAGACATACCTCCACCATAATGTATTGATGCAGAATCAATGATCTCACTAAAGAGTTGGATCTTGACGTAAAAGTCAAGTTTGAAGAAAATCGACCTACGTTTGATGATTCGATGACCGATTTCTAGCTTCGGCAACAATGCAGTTAGTGTATAAAGATTAGTGCCATAATACCTAAACAAAAAAATTGAGCATGTGCTTAAAGTGAATGTCGATCTATTTATTTGGAGTCTAGCTGACATCGATCTAAAATTCATGTGTCACAAGCTTGTTATTCATTTTGAGGTCGAGCTCATCTCCTAAAGAAAGTGCAAGCTCAGGGTAGAAAGGAGTATGGCCATTGATCAAGAGGTATAGAAGCTTGTGAAAGCCAAATTCATAAGAGAAATTATATACACCAAATGGTTATCAAACTTTGTAATGGTCAAGAAAGCAAATGGTAAGCAGTGAATGTGCACTGATCTAAACAAAGCATGTCCTAAAGATATCTACCCATTGTTGAGCATAGACTACGTGGTTGATAACACAACTTCCTTTTAGATGCTTAACTTTCTTTTGCATATTCATCATACAACCAAATAAGGATGTATCCACGGTGTATCCTCTAGGTGAAGAAAAAATGACATTCGTGATTGATGGATCTATTTTTTTGTTACAAAGTCATGCCTTTTGGCCTTAAAAATGTTGGAGCCACATATCAATGTTGAATGGATAAAGTCTTCTCAAACTTAATCAGCCATATAATGTAATTCTATGTCAATGACATGGTCATCAAAGCAATCACAGCAAAGGAGCATCAATCTCATTTAGAGATGGTCTTTTAGAAAGTGAGAACAATAACGTTCGCTTAAATGTAGAAAAGTGCTTCTTCAGCGTCAAGGGCAGTAAGTTCTTTGGCTTTATGTTAAGACATAGGGGCATTGAAGCAAACACTGACAAATGTGAAGCCTTTCTCACAATGAGGAGCCTCTGCAACCTCAAAGAGGTTCAACATTTGAATGGAAAACTCGCGACACTTTCCAAGTTCCTACCACGTCTTATGAAGAAAGCCAAACCTTTTCTCATATTGTTAAAGGGCATCATGAAATTTCATTACAACGAAAATTATGAGAACATATTTCAAGAGATAAAGAGAGATATAACATCTTTATCTATACTCGTTAGCCCTCATCCCTGTGCAACCCTCACATTGCACCTTGTTGTACCCAATCAACTGAGTACTTGTTCAAGAAGAAGGTCAACAACAATATTCGATCTACTTTACAAGTCAAATGTTAGAACCTGTCAAGGAGCGATACCAAATCATTGAAAAATTAGTACTTGCTCTATATTCACTCTTTGGAAGGCGTATCAAATCATGCAAGTAGTAACCAATAAGACTAGATATCATTTCCCAAGAGACTCGTGCAATACTAAATAATCATGCAGTTAATAACTAATCTAGACTAAATAATAGTTCCATACTTTCAGATTATGTGTAAGAAAGTAAATTGATGCATAAATGATAAAGATGAACTTTGGAAGTTCAAACGCTTAAACGATGTAAAAAATGATAAATGATATGGAATCGTATTGTTGGAGTTAGATTTCATCGACTTCACTCTCATGCATATAAAAACTCACACCCTCTCCGTTAATATACTAATGTCAACCCACAACTCTACTCAAACTCTAATCCCTTAATAGAATCAACCTAGGTTTCCTTATTACGAGTCTATCCCTTGGACCCCAAATAAACAAACATGCCTTTTGAATTAGGGTTTAAGTAGAGCTATCAAAATGGGTCACTCGGCCTGACCCGACCCGACCCACCACAGGTTGGTCAATAAGTAAGCCAACCTAACTCGGCTCACTTATTAGCAAGCCCAAAAATTTTGAACCCGACCTGACACACCACAAGTTGGTGGGTTAAACAGGTTTACTCACTTAATTAAAAAAATTACAATTTTTTTCTACAATCCTAAAAGAAAACTAAATTATAGTTTTGATTAAAATATAAATAAAGTTGATACATATTATAGGTTCATAGGTTCACAAAAGCTACCTTCAACTGAAAGAAAAGGTACTAAAAATCAAAAGGAAAGTGGCATTAAGTTGATACCTATGACTTCGATGTATCATTTTACTTTTTGAATTTTTATTTTATACATTTTACACAGCTGCATTTTTTCTAAATATCTATATAAATTTGGTGAAAGTATTTAGGGTTTTCATATTTTAATTTATAAAGAGAATTAGCAAGATAAGTGTAAGACCTAGGGAAAAAATGAGAAAGTTCATCTGAAGTTTAAACTGAGAATTCTTGTTGAGGTTAGAAACACATGGAATATAAATATTGGTTGATGAGAAATTTTGCTTATTTGCTTTTATATATATTTAATTATGTATAGCGTGCGACATTCATGTGTTTATAACTTGGTAGTGCACCTTGTATCATGTGAAAGGTCGTACCTTAGTGGTTGGGGGTGTGAGTTGGGTGCTTTGGGGTATGGGTTTGAACCAGGTGGTTTGTGGATCGGTTTATGGTCAAGTTGTGTTTTTCAACCACAAATTCCTTAGTTAATGTGAGTAACCACATAAAACGGAAGGAAATAATTTTGAGTGGATGTTAGGTTAAGGACCCTTTAGGTTACAAGTTTTAGGAGTTTGGGAGTAAGGAAAAAGAAAATATAAGCAAACGGCCAAAATAGAGAGGGACGCGAGGAGAATGAGAGACGAAAGCTTAGAAACAGGAATTGTTGAACCACCAGGTACGGTGGTGCTACTCTTGTCCTTTCTCCTTGTTCATTAAGGTCTTATGCGTGAGAATTGGAATGTTTTGAATGTGTTAATGTAATGACGATGAATGGTATCCTACCTTTGTTAGTTTCTGGTTTTTGAACTTGCTTTGATGTTGGTATTCTGGTTTTTAAACTTGCATTGATGTTGGTAAACCATGTTCCTTTTATTCCCACACTGCCGTGAAAGTGTGTGAGTTTCATTCCGTTCTAGAGGCCATAGTTTTTCTCCTTCATGAACCTTTAACAGTTGGTGGTGCGTGGGGTATTTTTCGTTGTGTAGTTGGTTCCACTATAGAGGTGGGTAGCATGCGGAGTTAGGATTCTTAAGAACTTTAACCTAGTGGGACAGGTTGGGTTCGTTATACAGGTTGGGTTCGTTAGTCATGTTGCGTCCACTCCATCCCTAGGTTTGGTTTTCCCCCTTTCCCCCAAGTTTTTTCTTCCTTCATCTCTGCAGTTTATTGTTCGTCACCCCTATAATTTTCTTCTTCCTCCATGGCCATAGTTTTTTTCTTCCTTTATTCTGCAAGTTTTTTGTTTGTCCGTTTTGGAAGATATTTTCGGATTGGGTTCGTCATTTCCCTTTTGGTGGAGCAGAAAAAGTTTTGGGTTTACCCACTACAACAATTTTTTTGTATTCGTTGATGTTTGTGGAAAGGAGGCATTTTTATTTCTGTTTTTGGTTAATATATGATAAAGTTTGTATTTTTTTTTTTAAAACAGTGTTGTTCAAGACCGGATTGGTGAAGCATGATTGGTGTTTTTCGTTCTGTTGTGGTTTACATTGGTGGAGAGGCACGAACTAAACATGTTAAATTCTCAAAATTTAAGTGTTACTACCTTTATGTGGGTGAGGGAAAACAATGTAATGCAGAAAAGTACAAGTTTGCACTTACGATAACACAACTTTGCACTTAAACTTGAAGTTTTTCATATCCAATAAATTATAAACAATCTCCAAAATTTATAAACAATATTCCTTATCAATTGGTGTGAGTTAACTTTATTAATGAAGTGTATAATTTACTCACGCCACAAAACTAGATATTTATCATCCAAGCCAACAAAGAAGTCAAACATCATAAACTTCACAAAATTTCAACAGCATTTCACATTGGTCTCTGAAGTACACGAAATGAAAGTGATCGGTCATGATCACAATCAAGTATGCATCCAGAGAACAACACAAATTAGCCTCAATCGAAATTTTATGAAATTTATGAATAAACCTCAATGTACACATTGTAGCAAATTATGAAAAATAATTTTTTCAAACTGCCCAATCGGACAATTCAAGATTTAATACAAACGATTAAAAATTTCATCATTTGTACTAAATCTCAAATGGGAACTAAGTTTCGCTCAGTGTATACTATAAGTATAATAAATCTACATATATAAAATAACACTGCAACAGTAATATTCAAAATAAAATGCAATTATAATTATTTAAACATGCATATATCTAATAATAAATATAATTTTATTTCGTAATTTTACAAATATTATTATAAAATTTTAAATAAAAAAAAGAAATAGGCGAAAAAAATTAACAAAAAAAATAGTCTAAAACTAAAACTATAATGACAATTATAAAAAAATACAAGCAATTATATACATACAACGAACAATTATATACATACAATGAAAAACTAACCTCTTCTAATTGAAGACGAACTTTGAGAGGGAGTCTAGGGTCTCCGCACATCGTTGGCCAAATGGGAACGAAGAGCAAGTGGGACGAATCTCAAAATGTTGCAAATAGGGATGAAAACGCAAAATAATCGGTTCAAAACGCGTAAAATCAACCCATAATTAAATCCCAACAAGTTTGATGGCAAAAACCTTTCGAAACTCACCTAGAGAAGGTCGGAAATGGGGTCGTCAGTGGGAAATGTCGCAGAAACAGTGAACAGCGTAAGGGTTTCTGCGTCTCGCAGAGAGATAAATAAAACTTAACGTCGGTGCTGTGTTAGTCCAACGTTAAGTGACGTCGGGGGTTGGGTAGCCGACGTTAAGAGACGTTTGGCACGTGTGGGTCCGACGTTAAGGGACGTCTGGCGTAAAGGAGTCTGACATCCTTTTTTAAATGACGTTGGGGTACATTTAAACAGACGTTAAGTGACGTCTGACCTGGAGCGGCAAACGTTAAAAAGGTCTCGTTATTTACAAAAATGCCATCGATCATTTTTAATGTTGGGATTTTTTTAGGCAGGCGTTATTGGGGTGACCTTATAAGGCTTTTTTGTGTTAGTGAAAATTAATTTGAATATTTAGGTGGAGTGATTTGATATATATAAATTCTAAAAAAATATATTTTAACATATATAAATTATAATTAAACTTAATAACTAATTTGATCCTACTTTAAACATGGACAACCATGCTTCATTTAAAAAGAATGAAATTCAATTGAATCAAAATTTCAAATGATTGCTTCATTTAAAAATTAGAATCAAAATTTCAAATATGTGAACTAAATTAAGTATAAAACATTATTATGTGATATTGAGACTGACATGTGATATTGGAAAAACACTTAACAAATGAGTTTGTGAGACTGACATGTGACCTTTTTGTTTCTATAATATAACAAAAGAATATTTAAAAAATTAGAAGGGTTAAATATGTTTTTGGTCCCTTAACTTTCAATGAATTTTGGAATTAGTCCATTTAGAAATTTTGGACCAATTTAGTCCTTCATCTTTTGAAATATGTGGATTTACTCCTTTTAATCATATTTTGTTAGGTTTATTTAATGTTTCGTACGCATTTCAGAATTGTATTTCAATTGTTTATACTATTTGACACATTTTTGTTTTAATGTTAAGTCAAATACTATTATGAAACACGCTTGAAAGGTCAAATAAATTTAACAAAATTTGATTAAAAATATTAAATCCATGTATTTCGAAAGATGAAAGACTAAATTGGTCCAAAGTTTCGAAATTGACTAATTCTAAAATTCACTGAAAGTTAAGGAACCAAAAACATATTTAATCCATGTATTTCAGAATTGTATTTGAATTGTTTATACTATTTAACACATTTTTGCTTTAATGTTAAGTCAAATACTATTATGAAACATGCTTCAAATGTAAGCCCCATTTTTCAGCCTTATGTGTTTGGGCATGGCCTCTTCGTAGGCCCAACGCCAGCCCTCTAGAGGACCCAATACCTTTTCCAGCTGACACATTCCTCACATGTCACCTTTTTAGAAACAGCTCCTTCCTCTCCTTCCCATATCTCCAGCAAGGTGCTCTGCTAGGGCACACTATTCTTACTTCTCCAAGCTGGTGAAACCCATATCGTCTCCAAGTAAGTTGAACCTTATGGGTTTTGGACCTGTTTTTCCCTCCCTTTGCACTGTTTGAGCATGTTGGTCGGTTAGGGTTCCATCTGTTAACCTCGTTTTGTCCTGGTTTTCATGTTTCAGCTCACTACTCTAGTTACTGGAGTTGTGGTACCCCTTAGTTAGGGTCTGTTTGCTTTTGGTACTCAAAACAGAGGTAAGGGAAGTTAGGTTTTCAAGTTCTAAATCCATTTTTGTATGCTTGCGAGTTGTTCTGTGTTTTGGGTGTTTGAATGGTATATTAATCATGTGTAAATGGCTGGCTTATATTTTGTACGTGCTCTGAGTTGTTTTTCTTCCTGGCATGAGTGGAACAGTGGGGGAGAACTAATATTCTCGCCTGAGCGAGCTCGTCTCGCCTAGGCAAGAATATCAGAGGCTCGCCTAAGGTTCTGCCTCGAGCGCTCGCCTAGGCGACCATTCGCGTTTTGAGCGACACCCTGCCTCGCTCAGGCGAGAAGGTCTCGCCTAAGCGAGTATTCGAGAAAATCTTCCAGGCCACAGTTTGCAAACTCGCCTAAGCGAGAGCTTGCGGCTTACGCGAGGCAACCTTCCTCGCCTGGGCGAGGGCGCTTAGCTTGAGCGAGGCTGCTGCAGGGGGGTGATTTAGTTCTGTTTTCTTTCCTGTTTGGTTGATGGTTTGTGTGATTGGTTTAATTATCCCTGTTAAAAACCTAAAGTATGTGAATATACATGATTGTTTGATTCCTATGGACTGAAATTGGTATGTTGGCATAAGTAATACATGGATTTTGGTTGGTTGGTTGAGAACTTGCATGAGGATTGAATGTTTGAGATAAAGGTGGTGGTTATGGTACGAAACGTGAAATTGGTGTGAGATAGGCGTAATTCCATGAGTTTCGTGGGGAGACTCCATGGTGGCGTGTAGTGTATATATATATATATATATATATATATATATATATATATATATATAGGGTAAGGATTCAAGTAAGGACTGCATCCCGAAACTCTAATGGGTCAGTGAGTCTCAGGTAGAGCAAACTGACCCAAGTGGTGAGAGTAGCAGGAGGCCCTAGTCTTTGGCAGGATAATGGTCTTAGACGCTTGAAAGCTAACCTTGTGTGTGGTAGGGTGAAACCTATTGGTAATGGCTCTACAGAGCAGTAGAGGCCACCACAAGTGCAAGCGTCCAGTGAATCTGATCCTAATATATTTATCCAGATAATTGAGTCATAGTGTTCTACTTGTCTGCTATAACATGATTCTCTGTGCTTACTGATTTGCATGCTTGGACCGTTTTACGTACTTGTCTGCTATAATATGTTAAATTTAAATTACACTAGCTTACCCTTTCATTTCATGTTTGTGCCTGTCTTATTTCCTTTTGCGATGATCACCTTTTGGTGGGAGCAGACGATAGGGATGTTTGAGGTGGATCTAGGGGTAGCAGCGGTGCAGCTTAGATTTTTCTATCTTGATGGCTCTTAGGAGCAATTTCATGGCCATGGGGCCTTTTGTAATAGTTGCCTTAGTGGCAACCCCTTTTGCAAAACTGTTGAACCCTTTTAGACGACGTTTTTGGTTAGGGCACTGTTGTATGCCTAAGTTTCTATTCCAGTGCACTCTTGGACGACTATAAGAGTTACTTTCTTATGTTCCCTATTCATTTGATTGCTTTTTTGGTATTATAATTTTGTGATGCTTTATTAAGTAGATTTATTCTATTAAATGGGATATCACATCAAATGTCAAACAAACTTAACTTTCAGTGAATTTTTGCTTTAATGTTAAATTGGTCCAAAGTTTCAAAATTCACAGAAAGTTAAGGAACCAAAAACATATTTAATCCACGTATTACAAGATTGTATTTAAGTTGGTTATTTGACACATTTTTACTTTAATGTTAAATCAAATACTATTATGAAACGTGCGTCAAATGTCAAATAAATTTAACAAAATTTGATTAAAATATTAAATCCACATATTTCAAAAGACAAAGGTCTAAATTGGTCCAAAGTTTCAAAATTAACTTCTTCTAAAATTCACCAAAGATTAAGGAACCAAAAACACATTTAATCCAAATTAAAATTATCACAAACTAACAAATGGCGTAGTAAGAACACAACATTAACATCAATCCAAAACAAAACCTAATATTTTTAAAAACTATAAAACTTGAATTAAATAAAAATAAAAATTGGTAACCTATTTGAATTTTTTAAATAAATTGAAGGATTTTTTGATGCACAAAGAAACAAGGTAAGAACACTCTAAAATGTTTATATTTGTAAAGGTGAGTAATATAATCAATATTATAATATCTAAATAAAAAATCTTATATCAAATTTATCAATAATTAATATTTAATTTTTTTCTTACTTAATTAATTTCTTAAATTTATTTCTTTTCTACTTTTATTCTATTTATTTTCCTTATGAAACCCATTTAAGTAAAAACTTGCATTACTGAATTCAAGGGATTAATAACATACCTATTTATTTTGTTATACAGAAAAGTAAAAAAGAAAATAAGAATGATAAAAGGTTAACATATAATTAATTTCAATGTACTAAATATCGACATATGTAATAATAAAAATAATAATAATAATAATAATAATAATAATAATAATAATTTCATATATTGTTAATATAACTTTAGGTTACATTAATTACTGCAGTTTTATTTAAATTTTAAATTTTAAACACCTAAAATATATCATTAAAAACTATTTCATTTAAATTAATTAGTCTTATACGCAATCTTATTTAATTATTTTTAAATTAAATTTAGACAAAGTTTTTAACTATAAAAGAAAAAGCATTTCTTTAACTTGAGATAACGTATTGCTTGCATGTTTAAAGCAACACAAAAACCATAAGATCAAGCAAATAAAAATATGCGATCATGTTACTGTTTCTCCAAAAATCAAAGCTGAGAATTTGGGTGGAAATATAATTGTGGAATTGAGTTTTTTAGTAAAATGTTAAGTGCAACTAAGCACATAACCGATAATTGGCAGATTAAAAGCAAACTAAAAGCAAACTAAAAGTGCAACCAAGCCTAGAATTAATAGGCACATAAGATCAACACATCAAATAGAGATTTTTCTATCAAAGAATAACATGGACTAATGCACAAACAAGTTCTCTGCGTACAGAACATAACTAGAAAACAAGTAGAATCAAAACATATTTTTGTGAAAGTTATTTTAATGGTATTATAATCCAAATGCACATAACAAATATATGCAAACACATGCTCAATAAAATTCATTGCAAAAACAAATATCCAAACCAAACCATACTCATTCAGTGAGGAAATTTTCTGCAAAATAAATATCCAAAAACTGTACTAAAGAAAGGATTGAGTAGTATTAAGTCTCATCATGAAAGGCCAGAGTTAATAGAGTTACAACTTAACAAAATTAATATAGCATAGCTAAAATTGATTTCATATAAGAAACCTAAGAAGCAAAACTCTTCAACCATGGACAAAGAAAAGTTTGATTACTGCACCATTCAATCTCCCTTCTTCCTAAATGAGCATCCTTCAGTTAACCTGGCTCTTCCTCCTGTTGGTTGGCACAAGACAGTCTGGCAGTTACCACATACCACAACTGTTTGAGAGTGGCTAAACACAGTTGTTCTGCATTGCCAAATTCACACCACTTACTTATATATCATTATAATCAAATTTAAGGAAAAAAAAAAAGAAATAGATCCTACTTACATGTTGAAGCAGCCTTGACACTTCACATCCTGCAACAAATAATCAAAAGTTACTAATAGAGTTGTTTTCCTTTATAAATAAACAAATTAATAACAACATTTTTTATTCCAAATAATAATAACAATAATAATAATTTATGTACCATGAAAAATGAATTTGGTGACTGAACAAGACGCTTGAGCTTGTGCTTTCTCTTCTCCAACTCAGCTGGAGGATTCAGCAAATCAATATCGTTTTGAAGAACCTACTCAAACACAAAAGCAGAGAAGCAAGTTTCAGCAAGAATACAATATGCATATAAAAATATATCTTACTGTTTAATCTTCTTCTACACTAAAATAACATAGAAAGGTTCTATCAAACCATAAAATTATAAAAAAAAAAAAAAAAAAATTGTCTGAACCTTGTTAACAACGAAAACAAATCAGAAACCACGTTTCAAAAGAAAGGAAAAATTGTCATTCTCTTATTTGTTTCATAGGTCATCATTTAGAGGGTGAAAAAATGCATAGACGATTAGATAAATGAAAATACAACGCCAAATATTGAAGAAACAATCTCAGATCTAAAGCGAAAAATAGGACTCACCATTGTGCGAAGAAAGCCGTTGAAAACCTAACAAAAAGTCTTAACCTAGGTTTTGCAGCAGCATAGAGGGAAAGGAGGCGATGGAAAAATAACTAGGTTTATAAAGCTATTGTGTTGATATCTGGGCCGGCCCAGATGGACAAATTGATGTTCGTCTGTTACTATCTATACTCCTTGGTTTACTTTCTGAACACCCCGTTTTATTATCTACACTCCTTTTTTTTATTTAGTTAAAATAATATGCTTAACCTTATTTATCTCCAACATTTCAAAACACTCTTATTTCTTTTGCATTCATGGACTTCCCCCATGTACTACACACGTCATTTTATGCTTTTTATCTCTCTAATATTGTCGTAATGCTTCTAGTATGTTAGAAAAGACTATTTAGAAAATACTTTTAGAATGTTATTTTTATCATTTTAAATGTACTTTTTGTTACATACTTTAATTTTTAAGATTTTGAAAAGAACTATTTAAAAAACTTTTTCATTTTCATGTTTTATAAGATATTTTCTCAAATTTAAATCAATATATGGTTATATGTACTTTCCATAATAATTTAATAAAATATGTTTATATAAATGCATTTTAAGATGAATAGTTGAAAACTTTTTTATGAATAAATCTTGTCTTATAATTAGAATTCTTGAATGTACTTCATAAGACTATTTCGAAAGTCAAAAACACTGGGATTGGGCTTCTGCACATGAAGGTTGTTGCTTTGGTTATCATCCTAAGCGAGATTCATGGGTTGTTTTCATTCACCAAAACATTGTTATTCACACTGAATATTCAACAAATAGAAATTGAGTTTAATCCTTTAAATTTTTGTATGAAATCTAGGGTAAAATTTTTTACCTCCATAACAGAAGTTGTAAGATCCAAAAAAATTAAATAATTAAATAAATGATTATTTAATAATTGTGGATAATAGAAACCTTTATGATATTTAATGTTAGAATTTATGACAAGAAATAGTACTAGCTCAAGTGGTTGAGAGTACATGGTTATATGGAGAGGACTTGAGTTCAAGTTATGTGTATGTCATTTGAGTGTTATTTTAATTATGTTATCTTAAGGAAATTGCATGTGCACACTTAAATTGATATTAGGTAACCTTGGAAACCTGATTTGGTAGTGGAAATGCGGAGATATAAGACTTGGGAATTAGATTGAGACAGGTATATGGGATTATTACATTTGAGAGTGCATGAAGTAAATAAATAAACAAAAAGCCCAATTATGATGCAAATCTGCAGAGGTATAGAAATTAAATTATGGAGGTGTAGAAGAAAACATTTGAAGTTATTAACCCAATTAATATGGTGGTGCGAGAGTAAATTATGGGGTGCATGCCAAATGATTGGAATTAGTAACTCAATTAACATGGTGTTGTATAATTAAGGGTTGCACGAAGAAAATATTGAATCCTCACGTAGTAAATCCTTTAAAGCTTTGGTTTTGGATTGTTTATTAATTATTTCATGTGAATTAAGAACGTACCATTTTGTTCATGGAATTTTATATTTCAGACGGCAAACATACAATTTGTAAATGAGCAAAACATGTTATAAAACTCAAATATAGAATATGTGTACCCGATTTATGCTCACTTGCACTCTTGTTCTTCTGTAATTGGGTTTTGATCTTGGATATTTACATGACCTCTTGATTTGCTTCTTTGATCCTTCACCGTTATTTAGTGATTTTCTTGCTCTTTCCTGTACTATTTCTTTGTTTTGATTTTTTTCCTGTCTCTGTACGAAGAATGGTTTGGATGAAAGTGTGTGAAAAAATGGGTGCAGAGGATGGTTGATGATGGCTTAAAATGTTAGAGAGGAAGATGATGGTACTTGCACGGAAGTGTTATAGCGGTTGTGGATGGTGTGAGGAGCAGGTGGAGGAAGTTGAGAACACTGAGAACCGTTCTTCTAAAAACTGTTTTTGTATTTTTAATTTTCAATTTTTAAATTTAATTAATTAAAAAAAAAAGAAAGATAATTAATAATAAATAATTTTTAACTTTTTAATTTTTTAATTTTTTAATTTTTTAATTTTTATTTTAATTAAACAAAACGAAAAATATTTAATAATTAATAATAATATTTTTATTATTTTCTTTTAATCTAAAACACAAAATATTTATTTTACTTAACTTTCAAAAACATAAACTAAAGAAACATTTTTTAAGCCATTTTATTATTATTATTTTTTTTAAAATAATTTATTTTTATCCTTTTTAATTAACACTTATTTTTGGCTTTTTTTTATTCATCCAGACAAAATTGGATGTTGACAGTGATCTACAAGGCTTTGGGTAATACCTTTGGGATGGACTTTGCTGGAGCATTCCTTGAGTTGTGGCTCAGAATGACATTCCTTAAGTTGTGGCTCATAATGGAGGATGAACACGTGGCAATCCCAGGTTGTGCCTGGTGAGTTGGTACTGATGTGAGTATGAGAGTTGTGGCTATTACGGATGGTATCCACATGATTAGGCAATCACGGGTTGTTGCCAACGATGTTGCTAATCTGGTGTCGAGAATACGAATTGTGGTTCGTATGGGGAACTCCACTTAGTGTTATGGATGATGGTTCGTAACATGATAGCACACACGTGTATCCACAAGTTGTGGCTTGTAGATGGTGGAATCACGAGTTGTGGCTTGTGGTGGCAAAAGATATCTTAAGGTCATCATTTGAAGATGTAGACAATGGATAAACATGGTGGTGGTCATGCCTTATGGGATCAGAGGATAGAGTTTTTCTTATGTGCGTGTGTGTGTGTGTGTGTACATTTTAATTATGATTATGTATATGTGTGTATTGTTAGCTCACCCTATCTATTTGTGATTGGCGATGATCATGTAATTCGTTATACAGGAGCATACGATGTTGCAGGTAGTGCTAGTGAGGCATAGCATCGAAGTGGGGCAACATGGGAGTTTTTTTTATATTTTTGTAAACATCTGGTGTATCCGACCTAAACTTGTAATGGTTTTATAGAACTAGTGGATTTTGAATAATGGTGTTGTAATAATTGTTTTGAATTTTTTCTCGCATTTTGGGAAAGGCAGTATAATAAATATAGTTTTGATTTTCTATATTGTTTTTATTCTATTTAAATTAGTAATATTTGGTCGAGATGTTACAGAAATGGTTGCTACCAATGAATAGCATGCATCAGAGCACCAAATGAAGTAACCTCTTTGGATCTTCAACAATAGTTGAGGCCCATTCAAAACCACTATAAATAGAGATTAACAGTGAGCTATCATGATCACCTCATTCACTCATCATCCAATCATCTCTTCCATCTCCATCAACCATTCTACTTTTCTTTTCATCATTTCTTGTATTACCTTACACATGGAAGGCTAAGTATCTTGGTTGATTCCTATGTAATTTTATACCGAATTTTGAGGTTAAAAGCAATAAATGTGTTATTCTTTGAAATTATTTCAAAAGCAATTTTACTTCAATTTAATACTTTTGAATTATGATTTATACTTTTAGTATTATTTAGAACAATTGTTTATAATTCAATCTTACATCTTTCGTCAAAATTCTTATTAGAATTTTTATAACCTCTTGTTTAAGTGAAAACACAAGGACTTTACATTGTTAGTGGTTGTACATGTTGTTGACAAAAAGAAGAAGATGGACATCTTCCTTCAATAAGGAGTTTTGATGATGATGATGATGATGACTTATGAAGAAGTATGGAAGACTTAATGATGATGCATGGAAAAATGTTGAAGACTTAAAGAAGGCTTGGATTTAAGAGATACATTCAAGACTTAAGTATTTTAGTTATTTAAGTCTTGTAATTGGTGTATGTTATTTAAAATAGTTAAATTAGTATATTAGGAGTCAAAAGGCAAAACTCAAGCAACAGTGCACTAAGGGAAGGTTTTATTTTTACAAAATGCATTGTGATAATCGATTATCAACGCGAAACAATGTTTTTCATAAACTACTTTGGAATAATTGATTATCACTTATGATAATCGATTATATGTGACAGTTGTGACTTAACTTTCCATATCCTTAACCTAATTTCTAAATACGTTTCTATAAATAAAGTGATAGACTTTCATTTGAAAACACGAAAGTTATTAAAGTCTGAGTACTTGAGAACTCTATGTGGGAATGCTTTGAAAACCTAGTGTGGGTAGAGCGACAACTTTCATTAAGTGGGATCTTAAGTGATTAAGAGTTGTTTTTGTTTCTAGGAGAAGTCGGTCATCCTTTGTGTGATTCAAATGCGGTGTTCATTCCTTGTGTGATTCAATGAAGGTGTTTCTTTATCTCTTATGTGATTCAAGAGAGGTGTCTTCATCCTTTGTAGGACTCAGAGGAGGTGTTAATCCCTTGTGGATTTCAAGGGAGGTATTTTTTAAACTCTAAACTTTCTTATATGTGATTGTATTTGTGATTTATTTTAGTGATTGAGTTAATCTCGTTTTTGAGAGATTAATAACTAGACGTAGGCTCTTTTTGATTTGAACGAGTTACCTTGTGCAATATTCTCTTCCCTACTCTCTTTATTTTATTGTGTTTAATAAAATAAAAGAAAGAATCTTAATTGAACTTTGATATTAAAAGGGGAAAAATTTTAAAGCATAATTTTTATTAAGAACTAATTTACCCTCCCTCTTGGTTTTTTTTTTCCAAACGTTAAACATTCTACTGTGCGATTTCTAACACATGTGAAGTCAATTTTGCATTTCGTTCATATACGATGGAATTGATAAAATGAGAATATAATATAAGTAGGAAGCTAGATGATTTAACTAGTTGGTCAATTAAAACTTATATGCTGATTTGTTTAACCAAAATGGTAAAAGAATAGATAAGTTTACACATTGCTACATGTGTAGTCTAAAAATGATCTTGCTTATATATAGTAGAACAAGTGAGAAACTTAACAAATTGATTGAACATTTATTTAATTTGAAATCTGCTTGGAAATTAATTACGTTATAGTTAGATGAAAACCAATGAAGAATCTTATTATAAGAAAGTTGGAGAATCAACCTATATCATCTTATTTGATTTAGTCTTTTATATCATACATTGTTTTGTTAAACCTCCCTCCTTTTACTATTTGTAACACCACATTTATTTAATAAAGCTAAATAAAGGATATGTCACACAGTATAATAAAAGAAGCGAGAATAAAAGAGTATAACGTCACTCCTACAGATATCCCAATTGCTTAAAGGACGAATAAAAGAGGCACACCACGATGCCAAGTACAAAGTAAAGTAAGAGAGTGATAACGACTTAAACAAATTCCCAGAGAAAACAATACATGGGCCTTAGCCCTAAATGAAGAGCCCAAAGGCAGAAGTCAATTCAAAGGCTAAGCAGCAGAACCATCACCTCCCTGTTGACCACGGGTGTTCCTCGCATCTGCTCACATCAACAAGTTGATGATCATCGCAAAAGAGAGTACCACACAACAGAACACACAACAATAACAGAAGGGTAAGCTAGAGCCAAAAGTGGTTTTATCATGCAATCAGATATACTTTCACAGTCAATTATACATACATCACCCAAGCATGTTATGACCTTCCAAAACAATACATTAAGACTTGACTTGACTCATCCAGATACATATAATCTGGTCGGATTCAGCGGATGCTTGCACTTGTGGTGGATACCTTTGCTCACCCCTGAGCTGCTCACCCTCGAGCTATGTGTTATAAGTGTTACAATGAATCAATTTCCCTCACACACAAGGTTAGCCCTTAATGAGTTTCAGGCCTCCTTCTACTCTCACCACAAGAGTCAGTCCGCTCTAAGTGAGACTAACTGACTCCTTACAATGTCAGGATGCAATCCTTACCTTGAATCCTTACCAAGTTGTATAGATGGGGCACCACCATGGACACCCACTAATAGGGGCCATGAAATTACGTCCCGACCAATGAAGCACGACCCTGAAAATCTCACCTAGAGATTCCAAGGAATTATGTACTGACACCGACTAATCATATTCAAACAATCATGTAATATTTATCATGCTTATAAATCTCATGCCAACCTTTATAATCCATCCTCATACATGTTCCATGTTGAATCCATTCCAAATCATCCTTCCCAATCCATGAATATAGAAGTGTAATTCATACCGACACCATGCCACTTTGATTACCAACCATCTCATACAAGTCACATGCCAAGGTCATGTTAACTTATCAATCACAGACCATAAACCATTCTACTCATACCCATTTGCCTAATTCATGCTTTTAAAAGTATTTGAATCAATCCACAAGTTCAAGTTAAAGTAAGGAATTAAAATTCTGCAGCAATTTTCGCTTAAGCTAGACTGATCTCGCTTAAGCTAGACTGGTCTCGCTTAAGCTAGAAATTCTCGCTTAAGCTAGACTGATCTCGCTTAAGCTAGAAATTCTCGCTTAAGCGAGACTGATCTCGCTTAAGCTAAAATCCCTCGCTTAAGCTAAACTGACAGCTTTTTAATGATTTCAACATGTAAAAACACAAAATCCCAAACATAAAAAAATTTAAGAAAACACAAGCACGTTGTATAAAACGTTGGCATCATATTTCATGCTTTAAAAGAGTAAACAAATCAATTATGGGAGCATACAAGCATTTAACAATTGTCAATCTCGCTCAAGCTAAGGAGCTCTCGCTCAGGCAACAAGGTCTCTCGCTCAAGCGAAAAACTTTCGCTTAAGCGAGATTGAAAACAAAGAGTACTTCGAGTTCTCGCTCAAGCTAGCTCATCTCGCTCAAGCGAGAGGCCTTCGCTCAGGCGAGCACTCGAAAATAAAAGGGTGCGAGTTACTGTCATTCTCGCTTAGGCAAGAGCTCCTCGCTTAGGCGAGAGCTTCTCGTTTGGGCGAGAAACAACTCGCTTAGGCGAGCATAACAGATCTCACCTGCTCTCACGCATGCAAAGCCAAAAATCCATCCAGAAACAATACACCGATTATTTTCACACCATCAAAAGCACATCAAATTATCAAGAGCACCCAACAGAAACAAAAAGACACATTATTTATAAAAGCATGAAAAATCCTAGCTTCCCTCACCTGGATAGATGCTAGTGGAAAGCACAGGCACCTACGACAACGAACCCAACAGCTTTAGGAGCATACTCAAGAGGTGGAGCAGAGAATGAGGTTGAGCTTACTTGAATCTGAATGAGCTTCGAGCCCTAGCAGAGCACTGTTTGAGGGGAAAAGAGGAGTAAGATGACTGATTTTTGCAAAATGGGCAGAACATGAGAGGGTTAGGCTGGTTTAGGGGTTTTGGGATGCCTTATGGGCCAGCCTTAGGCCCAACTGACTAAGAGAGGCCCTTAAATTTTAGGACAAAATTAAAGTGGGTCTTACATTCTCCCCAACAACAAAAATTTTCGACCTCGAAAATTCACCGACGAGATGGGAAGAAAACTACGTTTTCCTCATTTCATCCGACAACCACCACTTAGACATGACTAATAAAACGACTCCAACACCTATAGTAACTGGAAACTTCGCCTCTGTGCTAAGCAATATGTGTTCAACTGTGTAGATTGGTTTAGTCACTACTCTCGAAGTAACTTCCAACCTACAACCTTAAAACTGGGATGCTCCTTCTTACCTGCCCAACCAACTTGCATTTGATATACCGACTCGTCTACCATATGCTCTCCACTACCTCTTGTAGGTTTTTATCAAAGTCTCAGATGACTTCAAGTCTCAAACTAAAGCATGTATTTATCACTTCACATCACTTTGTTCTCTCCTTTAAGCATCACTCCACTGACTTGATCACTCTTGAGTTCTGGCCTACTGCCCCACCATCAACACTCTTGACCACTTTTACGTATAACGACACTCATAACATCTTACTTCCTTTGTTGGCTTCAACCAAGGCAACAAAGTTCCCTACCGAGTTATTCCAGTTCCAATTTAAAACTATCAACTTATTCCATTGCCATATCGTTTTGGCATCCTGTCCTCATTTTTTTTATCCCTTAACTCGTAACCATCATTCCACTAAACCACAAAACCATAACTTCCATTGACTCCAAATCTCTAGTATGTTTTTTTGTACCAAGCAACTCTACAATACACCTCAAACTAAGATTGCCCGATTTGGCTTTATTTTTTTTTTCCAACCTCTTTGAGAAACTCACTCGTCCTAGTCGAATAACTAGACCAAGGAAATCTCTTCACTAGGTCATGAGTAAGATAGTTCTTCTCACGCACCTCTTACCATTTCTAAGCATCATCTGCCACCATCCCGTTGCGCTACTCTGATTCATACACAAGGTCACTTGTTTGTTTACTCAAAATAATGATCCTTTCGTGTCCGCCATGACAAGGAACCAATTGCCGTTGAGAAACCTTCCTCGAGACCCCTATAAAACTTGTAGAACCCCTTTAAACTCCTCTTTTGATAGTCTTAGCGTTCCATTTTCTCAACAAGGTATCTATCCTTTTAAAACCATATTCCTTATTAGTCACTCCAACCTTAGTCAATACTCTTCTTGAACGGCTTGACACACCACAACTTCTTTTTGAAGATTCACCAAACTTGTAGTCATCTTGGTGATTATACTGAGTTTATACCATTATGTCTCCAACAACTCTTTCACTTGTTTCTCTTACTTCACAATCCTAGCATAAATCCTCCAATTAGAAGCTATTAGCACAAGTTCGACTTCAAACCCAAATGCAAAAGTGAACTTCACCACTCCAAAGCAAAAATTCTAATATTTACTTCAGAATAAATCTATAACTCTTCTACCACTAAGATTCCTCGCGTCTATTTTTCGCTTGCCATTGTCGTATAACTTTGATTCACATGACACCCTGCCCTCATCTTTCAGCTTGATCCACACTTGTTACACTACTACTGACTTATCATCTTTAAATCAAAGGATACTACTTCGTTGGGGATCACATCTTCTAAGAATGAGATTAAGAAAACAAATAATTCACCCTTGAGACTATGTCCCAACCTTGCAAAGGAAACAATTCAAATTGGCTTTGAATTTAAATCCTTTGATCACCATGAAACATGAAACACACCCGAGTAAACTTCACTTGACCGCAATTGTAGCAAACCACCATCTCAACCCCAACTCCCTCTTGTAGGCACCCATGACTCCTCTACCATATGGGTGACACCAAGAGGTATACGATCCCAAAAAAAAAACAAACCCATATCCCAAGCACTACTTTTATACCTTGTATCCTCAAATTCGATCATTTGCGCTAATCACTCCAGCACTAACTATCGTATACACCATTTCAATTTCTTCAGACTTTTCTTCTCCTTTCATTCTTTAATGTATTTTGCCCCCACTAGTTCTTGCCATTCCTACAAGATCAAACACTTAGGTTTCTTGGTCTCAGCCCATGGTCAATTGTTCTGCTCATGTGAACTACTTTTCCTTGAAACATCCTTCTATCAACTCCAAAGTCCAATCATCTCCTTCTGACTATCCAACCTAGTACGAAACCTTTATGCCACTTCATTTTTATCCACATATTATTTTTCCCTTTACTTAGGAAACATCATCTCACTTGACTGATCCATAAGCTCTGCTCCATCTTAGCCTCTAACTAGAGATTTGTCGTCTTTTTACACCCCATGGTCTTTATCTTTCTCAGCTTGCTCGATGCCAAGCAATTTCATTATTTTCTACAACCCAGGATTTTGCCAATTGCTTCTCTCCCACCAATCCAAGAAAACACTAGATATGGCCATACGACCATATCTAATGACACTTCTCTTAACATCACATGTATCTGTAGAACTCTGAATCCTGGTGTTGCCGGAATGTAGAACCAAGTTGATTTTCCTCCAACTTTGTTACACTTGCATGCACTAATATCTCCCATATGTTTTAACCTCTAAATTCAACTCATTTTGGAAAACTTGCGGTATTTGATCCCAAACTTGTCCTTGAAGCTCCCTTAGTCCAATCGTTGCTAAACTCCAACATCTTTTCTCAAACTATTAACCCAAACTTAGCTTTCCTTGCTCAACGGTATACATCACACATAAACTTCCTATCTTTGAGGCAAGAAGTTGTCTCAGAGACCTCGTCCAACACTTGTAAAGGAAAGCAGGCCAAGTTGACATTGGATCTGCATTCCCTTATTTCTATAGACACAGACATAGAGTACAGAGGCCTAACAAGACAAACTAGAACATACGAAGCAACACTCCATCATCTACAAACAACCAAACCTTTTTATCTGTCACCCTTCTTTCCCCAGTCAGTAGAATTAAGAAAGGAAAAACAACCTTTAATCTAGTCATGAGTGTGCACCCTCATTACTTTATCAAGGCGTTTTTCTGTTCTTAAAACTATTGGTTTCAATAACACACTTGACTAGACATGACTACTCACACCTGCGAGGCATGACAAACCCACAACTTAAGGTCATCCTAAGGACGAACTACTCTGATACCATTAATGTAACACCCCATTTATTTAATAAATCTAAATAAAGTATATGTCACATAGTATAATAAAAGAAGCGAGAATAAAAGAGTATAACGTCACTCCTACAGATATCCCAATTGCTTAAAGGACGAATAAAAGAGGCACACCACGATGCCAGGTACAAAGTAAAGTAAGAGAGTGATAACGACTTAAACAAATTCCTAGAGAAAACAATACATGGGCCTTAGCCCTAAATGAAGAGCCCAAAGGCAGAAGTCAATCAAAAGGCTAAGCAGCGAAACCATCATCTCCTTGTTGACCACGGTTGTTCCTCGCATCTGCTCACATCAACAAGTTGATGATCATCGCAAAAGAGAGTACCACACAACATAACATACAATAATAACAAAAGGGTAAGCTAGAGCCAAAAGTGGTTTTATCATGCAATCAAATATACTTTCACAGTCAATTATACATACATCACCCAAGCATGTTATGACCTTCCAAAACAATACACTAAGACTCGACTTGACTCATCCGGATACATATAATCTGGTCAAATTCAGCGGATGCTTGCACTTGTGGTGGATACCTTTGCTCACCCCCGAGCTATGTGTTATAAGTGTTACAATGAATCAATTTCCCTCACACACAAGGTTAGCCCTTAATGAGTTTCAGGCCTCCTGCTACTCTTACCACAGGAGTTAGTCCGCTCTAAGTTAGACTAACTAACTCCTTACAGTGTCAGGATGCAATCCTTACCTTGAATCCTTACCAAGTTATATAGATGGGGCACCATCATGAACACCCACTAACAGGGGCCATGGAATTACGTCCCGACCAATGAAGCACGACCCTGAAAATCTCACCTAGAGATTCCAAGGAATTACGTACTGACATAGACTAATCATATTCAAACAATCATGTAAGATTTATCATGCTTATAAATCTCATGCCAACCTTTATAATCCATCCTCATACATGTTCCATGTTGAATCCATTCCAAATCATCCTTCCCAATCCATGAATATAGAAGTGTCATTCATACCGACACCATGCCACTTTGATTATCAACCATCTCATACAAGTCACATGCCAAGGTCATGTTAAACTTATCAATCACAGACCATATACCATTCTACTCATACACATTCTCCCAATTCATGCTTTTAAAAGTAATTGAATCAATTCACAAGTTCACGTTAAAGTAAAGAACCAAAACTCTGCAGCAATTATCGCTTAAGCTACACTGATCTCACTTAAGCTAGACTGATCTCGCTTAAGCTAGAAATTCTAGCTTAAGCTAGACTGATCTCGCTTAAGCTAGAAATTCTCGCTTAAGCTAGACTGATAGCTTTTCCCTAGTTTCAACATGTAAAAACATAAAATCCCAAACAACAAAAATTTAAGAAAACACAAGCACGTTGTATAAAATGTTGGCATCATATTTCATGCTTTAAAAGGGTGAACAAATCAATCATGGGAGCATACAAACATTTAAACAATTGTGTTGTCAATCTCGCTCAAGCTAAGGAGCTCTCGCTCAGGCGACAGGGTCTCTCGCTCAAGCGAAAAGTTTTCGTTCAGCGAGATTGAAAACAGAGAGTACTTCGAGTTCTCGCTCAAGCTAGCCCATCTCGCTCAAGCGAGAGGCCTTCCCTCAGGCGAGCACTCAAAATTAAAGGGGGCGAGTTACTGTAATTCTCGCTTAGGCGAGAGCTCCTCGCTTAGGCCAGAGCTTCCCGTTTGGGCGAGAAACAGCTCGCTTAAGCGAGCATAGTAGATCTCACCTGCTCTTACGCATGCAAAGCCAAAAAATCCATCCAGAAACAATACACCGATTATTTTTACACCATCAAAAGCACATCAAATTATCAAGAGCACCCAACAGAATCAAAATAGGCACATTATTTATAAAAGCATGAAAAATCCTAGCTTCCTTCACCTGGACAGGTGCTAGTGGAAAGCACAGGCACCTACGGCAACGAACCCAACAGCTCCAGGAGCATACTCAAGAGGTGGAGCAGAGAATGAGGTTGAGCTGACTTGAATCTGAATGAGCTTCGAACCCTAACAGAGCATTGTTTGAGGGGGAAAGAGGAGTAAGGTGGCTGATTTTGCATAGTAGGCAGAACATGAGAGGGTTACGCTGGTTTAGGGGTGTTGGGATGCCCTATGGACCGGCCTTAGGCCTAACTGACTAAGAGAGACCCTTAAATTTTAGGACAGAATTAAAGTGGGTCTTACACTATTTATGCTTCTAATAAATTTCTACATACTTTTATAAAAATTGCTATAAGTGAAGTTCTTGGATCAGATTAATTGAGAGATAACTTGGGTTAGCTTAACCCTCTTTACATTTTTTTTCACTCTTTTTCCAATGGTGCATGAGAGAAATGACATTTATTTGATAACATCAACAATATATATCAAGTATAATGATTGAACTAAACTTATTTTTAACACTTCAAATCAAAGAAATAAGGGGTCATTTGATTAATTTATTACATAATAGAAATAAAGTCGTTAAGTCCCTTGACAACATACAAAGTGAAATCATTATGCATTATAACGGTTTCTTCATAAATATTTTAAAATTAAAAATCGACACGACTAATAACGACTTCAACTACACGACTTCCAAATAAAATCGTGTTGAATCCTAATGACATTGGTTTTTGACTTCTTTTTTATAATAACCTTTTTTTTTTTATATTTCATGGTGTTCCCATAAACTCATTTTAAAAGGTATTATATTTGTTTTGAAAATTACATTCCAAATAACTTATTCCAAAATACGTGTCACACGTGTAGAAAATTTTATTTTAGAAATTTTGTTCTAAACATTTAGTTTACAAATTTTGTAATAAAAATCTAATTTGGGATATTTTAGTCTGAAAGTTCAAGAAAATATTTTCTTGAAAATTTTCAAAACATATGATTTGTAATTCACTTCTACAAAAATTAAAGTTATCATTTGGAAAATTTGAGGGGTACACCGACAAATTGTGAGAATACAAGAAGTAAAAACTAAAAAATAGGTAGTGGAAACTGTTAATATAAATGTACCACACCTAACCGGTCCCACTGGCATATCAACACATATCACCCTTGACCGACATACCTATATTGGCAAAGGCTGGGGGACTGGTGTACCATACCGAGCCAATTTAACAAAATAATAATAAACGATCACCATACCTACACGCAAAATCATTCAAGTAACCGGCCTAGGCTGACCTAGCCTAACCGGTAACATAAGATGCTAAGAGGAATAACCCGCCTAGGACAGCATATGAGCAACACAAACCGTCAAAGGGAGTAGTCGGTTTATGTCGACAACCTTAAGACACTTAGCGAAATCAAAGCCCCCTGATATCTAGTGAGCCCACAATAATGAACTAAGGGCCTGGGCTAGGGCCCAGGCTCACCTACAGCCCAAACAAGAGCTCAGCCCATGACGTGGCCAGACATAATTAATAATCTATAAATATGCATGGACCCCACGAATTAAAGGTACACATTCATTACTCCCTTAATCACCTGATTTGACTTTTTGAGAGCTTTGGCTGACTTAAGCTTCGGAGTCCCTTCTGCAGGTAACCCCTCCCAGGTTCAGGCCGATATCTGCTAGATGTGAAGAGGCCAACCGAGGAGATAGCGAATATATAGGTAAGGTGACACTTGTGCCTAACAGATCTTATTTGTTCTCTACAGGAACAATTGGCCCACCGTGGAGTACGAGACAACACCTTACTACCCGTTTTTCTCCGAAGATGGTTTCAACCCGTTGTAGAGCTGGAGTTAAAAAGCAAGCTGACGCTGGTCCCTCAGGACCCGCTAACATCACCCCAGATTTGGCTGCCATCCTAGACGGTCAAGCCAAAATGCAACAGGAGCTGGCAGATCTGAAGAAACGCAACGCTGATGAGATGGAGGGACTGCGACAAGAAAATTCTCGCCTTAGACGAAAGATCGAGGCCGATCCCACTCAGAAGGGAAAGGCCAAGGAGGCATCTGAGGCTGCAAGGTCCCCGGCCTTCCAGCCCACAGAAGAAGAAAGCGAATACAACCCCACCCCTCACACCTTCACCACCACCCAACAAACACCCATTCCCTCCACCCATCCACTCACTTCCCCTCCACCCAACCAGGGCACACCGCAGCCCCTACCCCTGCTGCTACCCTCCCCACCGCCCAGGTCCCCAACAATATACCCACGACCTTACACACTACCCAAGTCCCAACTTACAACCCACACTACCTCCCCGCGACCCACATTCCACATCTCTCCTCACAACTTCACCTCTACCTTTCCCACTCTTGTCCACCATCCCATTCCCCCCATCCACTACCACCACACCAACCCAGACGGCGCCACCCCTTCACCGACTTCATCGCCAACACCCTCTTCCCGTCCAGTGGGAACCCTTCACACTGGACCGCTACACCAGTGAAACCGACCCTGACGAACACCTTAAAGTCTACATCACCCATGTCGCCCTGTACACCTTCCAAGATGCAGTCTTCTGTAAAGCCTTCCCCACCACCCTCAAAAGGCCCTACTCTAGAATGGTTTACAACCCTCCCACCTTACTCAATCGACAGCTTCGACGCCCTCTCACATATGTTCTCAATCGACAATAGTTTTTTATTAGACTGTGTAATATTCTCATACATAAACTAAAAAGTTAAATCTATTTTAAAATTTATACCAAAAGCATCTTTAAAAAATTTTACGGATCTTTGCCCCTTTTACTTCCATGTCATAATGATATATCATAAATATTTATGTTTTTTAACTTTGCATGACCGACAATAATACATTTTCTTTTTGCAAATTAAACGATAAGATTGTGTTTTGATAGAAAATTGTATAATTTTTAAGACATTTCAGTATTCTGATTTTGAGTAATCTCATTTTAAATTTGTTTATTTTAAAAAATTATCTAGATAAGGCAATTCAAAATTATCGATTTCTTTTTCTTTCAATAAATTATTTTAGTTACTACTAAATATAAAAAAAATATTTAAATATTAAAAATTGTTAATAATTAAAAAAATATTAGTATTATTTTTTTATTGATGTTATTTTTAGTTAAAGTTTATCAAAAAAATTTAGCTCACATTCACAATTTTTTTTTTTTTTTTTTTTTTTGTCGATGGCTTAGATAGAGTTATTTCTAGACATAGTTGGTTGGCTAAAAATTCCTTCATTAAAATCATATTAAAATCAATAAAAAGAAAACCTAGTTTATATAAACGAAAAGTAGTCCTCATAATGTTAACCAAAGAAATATTAGTTAACATTGATTAAGAAATAATGCCAACGTACATATATTGTCCAAAAAGTATAACTCTAACTATTAGTAGGAAAAAAACATCGACTAAACGGAAAGTAATCTTAACTAACATAAGTCGAAAAAAGTGTGTTTTACATTTGTCAGAAAACACTATTAATGTTTAAAAAAAAAAAACCCCGCACTAATAGTTGATAAATAATTCTAACCTAACATTAATAATAAAATAAACTCAATGACTTCAACTGAAAAATAATACAATTGACTTTAGTATAGAGGAAAACTTTGTCAATATTTATAATATTTTTAAATTACGACACCTAAATTTCGGTCAAATTAATGATGTTTTCAGTCTTAATCTCCTTTGCTTGAACCAAATTTGAGGAAGGATAGCATAAAAAAAAGATAAACATGAATTTGAGAATATATTTTTTATATTTTTAATAAAATTTAAAATTTTCTAATTTTAAATAATTTAATTTCTCTCATAAAATTTTAAAATTTTAAAATTTTAATTTCTTTTAAAATTTGTTACCTGGTGTTTTTCAGAATTTAGTTTGATCGATTTTCTATTTTTTTTAACAATTGAACCTCTTCGACATGAGTTGTTCTTCCAACTAAATTTCTTTGATGTGAGTTCTTCTTCGCAAGGTTAACAAAAATTTACTTTTTCAATCTTAGTTTGGATGTTCTCCATGTCTTAGTATCAATGCAAGCACTAATATAATGTAAAAATTATTAATTTCATGCATCAATTTCACTCACACACTCGATGAATTCAATTTTTTTCTTATGTTTTCCACAAGGATCTCACGCCGCATAATGAGTCAATGTTTTTGTATGTTTTGGATTTTTTTTTGGTAAAGATGAAGATGGAATGTATCAACAATTGATGTAATGAAAAATAAAGATGATCAAATTCAAAAGATGGATATGAGTAACTTGAAAAAAAAAATTACCAAAGAAAATAAAGAGACTTGTAACAAATATTAATGAAAGCGGTGGTCCAAATTGTAACAATCAACATTGGTTTAACCATTTTCCTGTTCACAATGTTTCAAAATGTATGATTTGTTTTACAATTTGTCACCCTTGTAAAATACACAATAAACCTATTTATATTTCTAACCTTTCCTTGAATGGTTACAATATTTTAATTTGAATTTAAATAAACTACAAGTAACTATCTATAACAACCCTTTGCGGTTTTTGAAATCCACATGGCTTGAGCAGTTACCATTTGCTAAGCCTCCAAGTCGATTGCTACTTTGTTCTCCTCGATTTACTCCTTAATATTGTCGATATTTATCTTCAATTCTTGTTTCTTCTTCGATCAATTTTTGACAAAGAACAAATAAGTGACTTCTAAAGAGTTACATGTTTGTCTTATGACATCCATTTTATCAAGAAGTATTTGGTAAAATTGTTATTCGCTCACGCCATCTCTATAGAACATAATCCTCTCTAGTTTACAGCCACTAAGGCATAGGATGCACAAGATGACGCTTGGATGGCTTTTGAAAGCAGTATTGGCCTTCATCGATACCATTCTTGTGGATGTCATGCACTATGAGTCCTCATTTCTCAATCTTTATAAAATTTGACTTTCGATGGATCGACCATTTTGAAGTCCAACTATTGATTATCCGTGTAATTTACCTTGTTAACCTCCATTCTCATAGTGATTTCTCCTAAATAATTAGTTCTCACTTCTCAATGCCCTCAACACCTAGAAAACATATTTTATCAAGGAACTCGTGTAAAAGTAATTAACATACAAAAACATAGGGGGATTTTAGGTTTTATTCCTCGGTTTAAATAGCATCTACACCATTCCCATCATTCCTACATTTCTCTCATTTATATGTCCTACTAAAAACCAGTTGAATAAAAGTATGGTAAAGGTGCAAACAGGTTACAAGTGCAAAAACCACCATACATCAATGTCTAGATCCGGATAATTGAGTCTAGAGTATCATTTGGTGTGATGGGTTAGTTGATATTGCTTAGCTTGGTGCAATTGGTGCGTTGTTCTGCAATTCTTTTGAATGTTATATATATATATATATATATATATATGTGTGTGTGTGTGTGTGTGTATATATATATTTCTTTTTCTTTTTGCAATTAGCTTACCCTTTCTCTGCTTTTGTTATGTTTCCTTATGGTTTTTTCCATTTTGCAATGATCACCAAATATTTTGTGTGAGCAGATGTGGGAGCTCGTGGTGATCTTAGTGATGATGGAGATGCTGCAATTTAGTTATGCTCGTTAGATTTTGCTCTATGATGGATGTAACATCACGTTAGGATATTACTGATTTAAATAAATAAAACAAATAAAAGCATAAAGATGTCGAATTTATGAATAAACTTCATTTCCCAAAAGGGCGAGAAATTTAAACTTTTATAATTTCAATATTTAATTCCAAATCCAAGATTACAAAAACTGAATAATCCATAACGGTCTCATAGACTTTTACATTTTATTTCAAAATACAAATAACATAAAGCCATAAAAAGTCTCCCATGCTATCCCCCGCTCCGTATCTAAGCATCATCGGCACCACCTACATCAACATCCTCTGCTCACGTGTACCGCGTACACGATCATCGCCAAACACAAGCAAATAGGGTGAGCTTATGAAATCAACATACATCATAATAATAAATATATAACCAACCATATAACTATATTTTCTGCAAAGAACCAATATACGATCTCTTTCTCTATTCTCTATCATCTGGCCACAACCAGATCATTCGTGTTCTACCTCTTCTAGTGGTTACCTCAAGATAATTTGCTGCCAAACCTATCGGTCACAACCGACAGAGCACGTGCGAGAACCAATGCCAAAGATCATACACCGTAACGCCAAGTGGAGTTCCCAAATACGAACATAATCCGTAATGTCCCAAGACTTCCAAACTCGTCAGCATTTTACTGAGGAGGGCAATCTATCTGGACCCATCCGTATTGGCCACAACCAGCACACTCTCATCGGCAACACTCGCCAACCCGAGCTCAACTCAAGGGTTCCTCGTGTTCATCTGCCATCTCGAGCTCAACTCGAGGGATGCCATTCCGAGCTCAACTCGAGGAATGTACATGCTTAACCCCTATCCCGAGCTCAACTCAAGAGATACGTTCCGAGCTCAACTCAAGGAACCCAGCAATCTTACCTTTGAAGCATCACCAAAAGCCTTGTAGAACACCATACAAAGTCCAATAACCAGGACTTACAACAACCAAATCGCCTAGCGGGGGACACGTACCGCTAGGTGTTATCCGCTTCTAGACCGCCTGGCTGGGGGCACGTACCGCCAGGCGCCAAGCGCCTCAAGAATCATAAAGTCTGCAACTACCGCCCGGTGGAACCGTTCACACCGCCAGGCGGACGTTGTTCAAGGAACTACGGTTTCTATCGCTATCGCTTGGCGGAACCTCCCTGCCACCAAGCGCCTCTTGCACCAAAACCTCATTGTTGCCTCGCTACTGCCTAGCGGACCTAACTTTGTCGCCAGGCGGCATATCAGTACTTATGCAGTACTGGTTTTGGTTAGATACTCTTCGCATCTTACACTCGCACCCATCCTCAATCCATTATGCTCCTAATTCAGTGCATGGTATTGTTTACTTGTATGAACATTTACCACTCTCCCTCTTTACAACAACTCTCTACAAAATAATTACACTCCAAGAGACTCACCAATGGTTGGGTGTCATTCATGTTTTCCCAAATCAATACTGATACTCATGTTATTAAAGCCCTGATAGTACTGGAATATTCCTTGAGCTAACATACTCCCCATGCTTCTAATTACCATTCACTCAACTACTTTATACACCCACAATGTTCGCTTATAAAGTAAGAGGGAAAATATCATTACCTTAGTAGGATCGCTATACACTATCCCCTGCACCAGTCCTCTTCATTCAATTATATATCCTACTGCAAAATCTTAACAGATTCCTTTCCTTAGCAGAATAACACATTCAACTCCCAATTTCATTTGTCCTTACTAAAGACTATTATCAAACCCTCATCTCTAACCCCCTCGCAGATAAACTAGAAACTGATTTACCAAAGGACCAACCGCCTAATATCCCAAAACACTATTACAGTCCCAAACAACCACTCAGATCCATGTTCACTGCGTTGGCGCCGGGCGACCATTCCCGTGCCGCCAGGCGGTGCTTGCCTTTCTGAGAATTTTCCAGAATTTCGTCACTCTGTACAATTCAAACTCTCCAATTTTCTCATCCTAGCTCCTCCGTTCTTCCACTCAATTCCACTCCCTTGTTTACCTACGATTATTACTCTTGTTAAACCTTCACTTACACCGAATTTCCTTATGATAGCAAAACCCCAATTTCGACCCTACGACACCTTTCCACTGTTCCATTCAAATTCGTCCCTCAAATATACTTAGTTCATAGAAACACCACATTATCTCATCACTTAACACTATCACAGGATTTCCCTACCATCAGAAACAACCCAGAATCACAAAATCACCAAAATCAGACCCAACAGACTCGCATCGCTTGGCGGAAATTCATCATCGCCAGGCAGTTCATTAGGGAAACCCAGAAACTGGGTTGTAAACTTACGTCGCCTGGCGGTACAGAGACTCACCGCCAGGCGGTTCCTAAGGGAGCCCAGAAATACACTAAGCGGGTATGTGCCGCCTGGCGGCTATGAATAGCCCGCCAGGCGGTTTCTAGAAAAATCTCCAGAAATCAGAAATTTACAATTTAAACAATGATCATATAGTCATATTATCATACGTTCCATGTATTCATTAAAACGAACAAGTAAATCGGAGTCCAGCTCCCCTAACCTGGTTTTCCTTCGCTTAAAGCTTTGACGATTAAGATTTCTCCCTACACCAATTGCCTCCTTCGCCTTCTCTCAATTCAGCCCCAAAAGTCTCACTCAAACCTCACAAAATCTCATATTTTCGTGCTCTCTTTCTGGGTATATTTTCCAGCTTGCAAAACCCTCTCTATTAACCCACTTTTTCCTTTTAAAGTGTGCCTAAAACTAGGTGAATTTCCTAGAACGAAAATTGGGTATTAAGTGGTGTTTAATGTCATTTACCAACTCATTATGGCTATTTTCCAGCCACCCCTCACCATACTACAAGGGTTTTCCTTCAACCTTTCCTATTCAGACCAAAGCCAAAAATACAAAAAAAAATAAGGTTTTAATTTGAGTTCACCAAGGTTTGAACCCATCATCATTCTATTTCCAAATCAATGTCAAACCATCCTACCAATTCATGTTTCATGCTAACAATTATAATCCAACTATCATATTATTTCACAACATGATTAACATATATTAAAATAATAACGAATAATAACACAAAATTGGCATACATAGGACTTGAACCCAAGTCCTCTCACACAATCAAAGTACTCTCAACCAAAACCTGGTGAGAGCAGGCTAGCTTACTCAGTGTATATGTTGACTAGAGAGGCTGAGCATTGGTGGGCCAACATGAAGTTGGTCATGGAAGAGAACAGAGAACATATCACTTAAGAAGCCTTCAAGAAGAATTTCCCTATGAGTACTTTCCAGATAGCGTGAAATACGCTAAGGAGGTGGAGTTCCTCCAATTGACCTAGGGAACCAAGTTTGTGGTTGAGTATGCTGAAAGATTCAAGCATTTGGGACGCTTCTACACCATGCCATTGGATGAGGAATGGTGATGTAGAAAGTTTGAGAATGACCTTCGAGGTGACATCAGATTGATGGTGGCACCACTTTCCATCAAAGACTTTGCGGCTTTAGTGGAGAAAGCTCGAGTCATGGAGAGGATGAAGGCTGAAATGGAAGGACAATAATAAAAAATGGGAGGACTATCTAGGTCTAAGTCTAGATAAAAGGAGAGGAAGAAACCTTATTTTAGGCCTCACCCTCATAGGCCAAGGGGAACGTCTTTTGAGCGATAGTCCCAGCGCTACAGGACATAATGCTATTCTTGTGGAGGACCCCATATGAAGAGCGAGTGCCCGCACATGGTTGGTTATAAGAAGTGCAACTCATGTGGGAGGGAAGGACATTATGAAAGAGATTGTCCTTCTAATAGAAGCGTAGTGGCAAGAAATCATCCCCAGTCCCAACAGAAGAAGAAAGGTGGTAGACCTCAGGCATTAGGGAGAGTTTATGTTATGATTGGAGCAGAGACAGTTGGTTCAGGTAACCTTATAATTGGATGTTGTTTAATAGCTGGTAAGAGTTTGTGTGTTTTGTATGACTCTAGAGCGACACACTCCTTTGTGTTAGAGTCTTGTGTGCAAGAGTTGGGTCTACCGGTATGTGAGCTGCAGTTGATCTTATGGTATCTACTCCGACATCGGGTTTGGTCAGGACATCATCTTTATGTGCAAGATGTCTAGTGGAGGTTGATGGGCACATATTTAAATTCAGCCTAATATGCCTACCTCTACAAGGGTTAGATGTGATCTTGGGAATGGATTGACTCTCTATCAATCGTGTCTTCATCGACTTCCAGGAGAAGAAGTTGTTGTTCTCAAACTCAGAGGAGCTTGGGTTGTTGTCTTCTTAGAGTGTGATGAAGGAGATCCAGGATGACGCGTAGTGCTTCATCATCTTTACTCATTTGGAGGTTGAGAAAGATGAAAGAATAACATCGATACCTGTAGTGTGGGAGTTTGAGGATGTGTTTCCAGAGGAAGTATTAGGGTTGCCTCCAAGAAGGGGAGTTGAATTCTGCATAGATCTAGTACTAGGAGCTGGTCCGGTGTCGATAGCTCCTTATCACATGGCTCCAGCGGAGTTAGTAGAGCTGAAGAAGAATATAGAGGATTTTTTGGAGAAGTAGTTCATACGACCTAGTGCTTTGCCGTGGGAAGCGCCGATGTTGTTGGTTAGGAAGAAGGATGGTAACTCATAACTGTGTGTGGATTACAGGCAATTCAATAACTTGACAATCAAGAATAAGTATCCATTTCCGAGGATAGATGATATGATAGATCAGTTGCATGGAGCGTCAGTGTTTTTCAAGATTGATCTCCGATCAGGGTATCACCAGATCTTGGTGAAGGCAAAGGATGTTCAAAAGATAACCTTTAGATCCAGATATAGGCACTACGAGTATGTGATTATGCCTTTTGATGTGACCAATGCTCCAGCTTTGTTCATGGACTACATGAATAAGATATTTAGGTCGTTCTTAGATAAGTTTGTCGTGGTCTTTATAGATGACATACTCATATATTTCAAGACCTATGAGGAACATGTCGAGCATCTAAGGTTAGTGCTTGGAATTCTAAAGGAGAAGCAATTGTATGCCAAGCTACCTAAGTGTGATTTTTGGATGAAAGAAGTGCAGTTCTTGGGGCATGTGATATCGACGTAGGGTATAGTTGTAGATCCAGCTAAGGTGGAAGTTGTGATTAAGTGGGAACGTCTCAAGTCATTAACGGAGATCAGAAGCTTTGTAGGTCTAGTTGGCTACTACAAAAGATTCATAGAGCGATTCTCCAAGGTAGTGGTGCCGCTGACACAACTCACTAGGAAGGACCAACCTTTTGCTTGGACTGATAGGTGTGAGGAGAGATTTCGAGAGCTTAAGCAAAGGTTGACGAGTGCTCCAGTGTTAGTCATCCCTGATGTTCGTAAACCCTTTGAGATTTACTGTGATGCCTCTCATCAGGGACTTGGATGTGTGTTGATGCAAGACCAAAAGATGGTGGCGTATGCTTCAAGACAACTAAAAGTTCATGAGAAGAACTACCCCACTCATGATCTAGAGTTGGTAGCAGTGGTGTTTGCCTTAAAGATCTAGAGGCCCTACTTCTATAGTGCACAGTTTCGCGTGTTCAGTGATCACAAGAGCCTCAAGTATTTGTTTAATCAGAAGGAGTTGAACATGAGGTAGAGAATGTAGATAAAGTTCTTGAAGGACTATGACTTCGAACTTCTATATCACCCGAGAAAAGCAAACATGGTAGTAGATGCTTTGAGTAGCAAGATAGTGCATGTGGCACACCTCATGATCAAGGAGTTGGAGTTGCTAGAAAGGTTCAGAGATATGAAGCTGCAAGTTGAGTAGTTGGAACTAAAGTTCATTAAATGTAGCACCCTAACTATATCTAGTGACTTTTTGAGCTTAATCAAGAAAAGACAGTCAATGGATGTTAGTTTGCAGAAGGTGAAATAGTTGCTTGGATTTGACCAAGCAAAGGAGTTTGCTTTGGGTAGTGATGGGTGTTAAGGTTCAGAGGAAGAGTTTGTGTACCAGAGGATGCTAAGGTGAAAAGGTTAATCCTTAAGGAAGGGCACAAGAGTCATCTTAGTTTGCATACTGGAATGACTAAGATGTACCAAAATCTCAAGAAAACCTTCTGGTGGCAGGGCATGAAGGCACAATTTGTATTCGCCTATTTGAGTTTTCAAAAGGCAAAGGTTGAGCATTAGAGACCCGGTGGGACGCTACAGTCTTTGGATATACCGATGTGGAAATGGGATAGCATAGCTATGGACGGTTACCCATTTGTCACGAACATTGAGAGGTCATGATGCGATTTGGGTTGTGGTGGATCAGTTGACCAAGAGTGCTCATTTTTTGGCAGTGAATATGAGGATGTCCATGGCCAAGTTGGCTTAGTTGTATATGCGGGAGATAGTGAGATTGCATAGGGTGCCCAATAGCATTGTGTTTGATAGAGACTCGTGATTCACCTCTAGGTTCTGGTAGACATTGTAGGATGCTTTAAGGAGCACATTGAGGATGAGTTCTGCTTATCATCCTCAAACAGATGGGCGATCAGAGCGAGTGATCCAGTCTTTGGAAGACTTGTTGAGGACTTGTGTTTTGGATCATCTCAACAGTTGGGATGAAGTGCTACCTTTGATGGAGTTCACCTACAATAACAATTACCAAGCGAGTATAAGGATGGCGTTGTATGAGGCCTTATATGGGAAGAGATGTAGAACTCCCTTGTGTTGGTATCAAGATGGTGAATCTGTGTTGGTTGGGCCATAGTTGTTGAATTAGACCATAGAAAAGATGCAATTGGTGAGAGATGGGTTGAAGCCTCGCAGAGTAAGTAGAAATCATATGTAGATTGAAGAAGGAGACCCTTGAAGTTCGCAATTGGGGATTATGTGTTCTTGAGGGTGACCCGAACCACTGGCGTGGGAAAGGCTATCCACTCAAGGAAACTTTCTCCTAAGTTTCTTGGTCCCTATCAGATCTTGAGAAGGATTGGACCAATGGCTTACGAGATTGCCTTACCTCCTTAGTTAGCTAATCTCCATCCGATTTTCCATGTCTCCCAACTGAGGGAGTATGTGCCTGACCCATCTCACGTGTTGGAGGCTGAGGAAGTGCATGTTAGGGAGGATCTCATAGTGGAGGTACAACTAGTTGGTTTAGAGGATCGCCAAGTTAAACAGCTCCGGGGAAAATCCATCGGTCTTGTTAAAGTCATTTGGGACCGAAGGACAGGTGACTCTAAATGGGAGCTAGAGGAGGATATGAGGATGTCAAATCCATATCTATTTTCTGATAAGTCTTAATTTTCGAGGTCAAAAACTTTTGTTGTGAGGAGGTTGTAAGACCCCCTTTTTTTGATTTAAAAAGGCTTTGGGTCTTGCCTTACTAGAGGGCCCAGGGTCAGCCCACTACGGACCACCGAAACCCCCCTTTCCAGCCACTAACTCTCATTTTTGTCTTCTTTCCAAAAACAATCCACCTCTTTTCTCTCTTGTTTGAAATAGGAGCTCTACTAGGGCACAACAATATCCTCCCTTGAGCTTACTGAACGTTATCCTCCGCGTAAGTAGAACTCTAAACTCATGCTCCTTTTCGTTTCTTCTATTTGGAAGCTTTAGTTCCACTTTAACCTTTGCTAGGGTTTCAGTTTTTACCTCCTTTAGTTTTGTTTTCCAACTCCGTAAGTTGTAATCATGTCGTAGTGCTCTTCTTTTGGGGTTTGTTCTTGGGTTAGCACTTGTCAAGGTAAGGAAAACTAGAACTCCTTCTTTTTCTTTGAAATAGAGTGTACTTATTTTCGTTCTGGAATGTGCTGAGATGTTTAATTAATGATTGCATTGAATGGGGATGAATTTCATGTTTGGGTATTTATGGGTTAGAGAATTTTAGGTAGTTTAGAATGCAATTGGAATGAGAGATATTGATTGTTGCCATTGTTCAGTTTGATATCATCTATAAAACACTTTGAAATGAGTTTGAGAAGATAAAAGTGCAAGATACCAAATTGTGTAGTGGAACAAGTCAAAATCTCACAACCAAGAAGCATATGGTGTGGCGCTAATCATTTTCCTACACTACGCACTTTTCGTAAAATGAAGGTTCCTACTTCGTTAACCGTTGGATCGAGCTAAAATTTTAACAACTGATCCTTAACACATAGTTCTTGACTTTGACCGGTCGGATCTTGAATGGGAGCTCTATAGTTAGAGCAGTTTTTTATCGCAAGTTCCATGTAGTTTGGTTGTTGACAGCATTGACCTTTGTTACTTGTTTGGTGCATAACTTTCTGTATAGTTATTCAATTAAGTTGGTTCTTATTGCATTTGGTTCTTGATTCAATCATCTTTAATTTGAATATAAATACAAAATTTTTGGAGCTTTACACAAGCTATAGTTTTATTTCTAAAATCCCAAATCGTTTGCATAATGTTTTGTTAAGTTGGATTGGATAAAAATTATAAGAATTAGTTATTTTCCAAGAGAGACATATGTTATATGGTTTTTAATATGTGTTTTCAAATGCTTGTGTCAGAATATAGGAGATCCCATGGGGGAAATCTTATTTGATTTAATTAGTAGTGTGTTCATTGATGTAAGGAGTTGGTATTGGAGGTTTATCCTAATACTCTAATGTTCATTCAAGACTCATGTAGAGTGGAATGAGTCATGTGGTGAGAGGAGCAGAAGGTCCTATCTTTAAGAACATCCCCAGGGTTCTTATGATGGTTAAAGGGACTAACCTTGTGTGGTAGGGGGAAATCCATTGACAATAACTCTACAGGTAGTAGAAGTCACCACAAGTGCAAAAACCACCAAAAATCATACATCAATGTGTAAATCCAGATAATTGAGTCTAGAGTATCATTTGGTGTGATGGGTTAGTTGATATTGCTTAGCTTGTGTAATTGGTGCGTTGTTCTGCAATTCTTTTAAGTGTTATATATATATATATATATATATATATATATATATAT
>Ga0214544_1001998_pt1 | contig 42989 bp, 19 predicted proteins | sample CNSS3metaG_FD_160074 | JGI IMG/M metagenome (GOLD analysis project Ga0214544, IMG submission 160074) | Root nodule microbial communities from cowpea collected in UCLA plant growth center, Los Angeles, California, USA - CNSS3 | ecosystem: Host-associated > Plants > Roots > Nodule | place: USA...
TATGCGGGGCGGGCCAGAGTATGCGGCCCGCATAAAATGTGCGGGGCGGGGCGGGCCGGCCCGCGATGTGCGGGCCTTATGCGGGGCGGGCCTAAACGGGGCGGGCCGGCCCGCATTGCCACCCCTAGGATTTATGAGTGAAATTGGTGAAAATTTGTAAAATAATTTGATTGATCATAGATAAATTGTTTTTAATAAATTAAAAATATTAAATTATTATTTTATTTTTATAATTAAAACTAATATGTTGTTATTTAATATTATGAATACTATTTATTACTTTCATTATTTATTGTTTTATATATATGAAAATCAAACGCACACATTTAATTGATAATGGAATTGATTTCAACGCTCATTTATAAACTAACACATACAATAAACTAAACACACACACACATGGAATCAGTGTGGAACCGATTCTATTATTCGTATATAAACTAACACATATAAACCAAACATATACACATAAAATCAGTATGAAAACGATTCCATCACTCGTAAATAAATTAACACATATATAAATCAAATATACACACATGGAATCAGTTATGAAATTCCATCCCTCTTACATAAACTAACACATATATAAACAAACACACAGCATACCATGAGACAAGTTCTATAATTGATTCTGTAACACGCACACATTCGCTCACACTGAAATCGATTCCATAACCGATTTCATTACTTATGCATCGCCACATTACACACAAACATTATGGTAAACCACCGACTTATCCATGCAAATGTCTCTTTTGGTGAGATAACCATCTCTCAAATTTGCATCTCCAGTTTCTAGCAAATTCTTCTAAACGAACACAGTCAGATCCTGCAAATCCGCACAACTACATCCATCAATATAACGAATCCACGCAAGCCAAAAGGCCCTATAACAGAGAATTTCTCAAAACTTGTAAAGTTATCATTAGAAAACATGATAAGGTAGCCCAAGATAATTTTTGTAAGTATTTTAAAAACACAAGAATGTAACAGTTTCACGTTCACTTCCCAAAACAAAATACTTTTAATCTGTAAATCTGTAAAATAAATACATTCAAGAGTTGTTTTTGTTTTGTAACTTGTAATAACACGAGAATGTAACATTTCCATATTTATATATTTGAAATAAATAATTTTAATATTTCATAAATTTACGAAATTTATATATAGTCATAATTAAGTTTTTCTCATTTTAATTTTCCATAAAGTTTCTGTGACGTCCCATTTTAATAGATTACTCTACCAAATAAAGCATCATCACAACCTTGATAACGAGAACCAACCAGATCAACATGAAACGTACGAAAAGTAACTAGTACAGTCATCCATAGGAGTACTTAGAGGAAAACCTGGACATACAACCGTGCCATAAGAAAACACAAGTCTAAAAGTTTAACAGTCTTGCAAAAGGGTTGCCCTCAAGGCAACTAATACAAAAGGCCTCATGGCCATGAAACTACTCCTAAGACATCCAGACAAGAAGATCTAAGCTGCACTGCTGCGTCTCCCTGGTCCATCTCGAACCTCCCTCTCTTCTGCTCCCACCAGAAGGTGATCATCGCAAGAGAGAAAACATAACAGAAACAAACACAACATGCAAGGGTAAGCTAGTGCAATACGATACTTATCATGGTATAAAGGAATAAATGCATAAACATTCCCAGACATACAACACAGAGGCACATAATTCATGGTATGACAAACAAGCAAGACACTATGACTCAATTATCCGGATACATATATTAAGATCGGATTCACTGGACGCTTGCACTTGTGGTGGCCTCTACTGCTCTGCAAAGCCATTGCCAATGGGTTTCACCCTACCACTCACAAGGTTAGCCTTTAAGCGTCTAAGGCCATTATCCTGCCAAAGACTAGGGCCTCCCGCTACTCTCACTACTTGAGTCAGATTTCTCTACCTGAGACTCACTGACCCTTTAGAGTTTCGGGATGCGATCCTTACTTGAATCCTTATCTTAATATATACACTACACGCCACCATGAAGTCTCCCCATGGGACTCATGGAATTACGCCTATCTCACCATCATAATCATGTTTCTCATACAATTCCCACCTCTTTTTGGTCATTCATCCAATTTTCATGTTAAAACATCACGAAGCCACAAACTCATGATCAATCTCATACCAAGCATGCCAATTTCGTTCATAAAAATCCACACACCCAAGTATAAACACGTACATCATTTTTAGGAGGAAAAAGTCTGACCAATAAATACAATGAAGCACCCAAACAGTCAGGAAAACATGCCACCCATTCGCAAACTCGCTCAGGCGAGACGTTGGCCTTCCTGACGCAGCGGACTCTCGCCCAGGCGAGATAAGCAACAGGTTTTTTTTTCACGAATTCTCGCTCAGGCGAGACCTCCTCGCCTGAGCGAGACAAGGCGTCGCTCAGAACGTGGGCTGGTCGCCTAGGCGAGTTCTCGTGGCAGTGAGCACTCTGCTACTCTCGCCTAGGCGAGACGAGCTCGCTTGGGCGAGAATAACAGATCTCACCACTGTTTTACGCATGCAAGGCAGAAAAACAACACTACCAACATCCAAGAGCACATGCAACTCAGTTTCATTTGATAAAACACACTACTCAAGCTTATAAACACAAATCAACCCAAAAAGAAACACACAATGACTCGGACTGGCGAATCTAGCTTCCCTTACCTTTGTTTGAGCACCAAAAGGCAACAGACCCGCAATCTACGAAAATAGCAGCTCCGGAACTATATTAGAGAGCTGAAACAGAAAGGTTCGTACAAAACGAAGTTAAGAGACTTAGCCCTAACTTAACCAACGTGCTTAAACAGTGGAAGGAGGGGAAGAAAGTAGACCAAAGGCTCTAGAGTTCGACTTACCAGAGAGTTACGAGCTGCTTTTGTTAGCTTGGAGGTAGGAGGAGGTCGTATGCCCTAGCGGAGCTCTAGCTGGAGATTTGAGAGGAAGAGAGGAACTGCTTCTGTAAGAGAGACCAAAGAAATCTGTTTTTCTAAAACAGAGGTAAGTTGCAAAGTGAGGGTGGCTGGTAAGGTAGGGTGTCCTAATGAAGTGCTGGCCTTGGGCCTCCGAAAAGGCCAGACCCAACACTTTAAGACACTGAAAAGAAAAAAAAAAGGCCTTACAGTTTCTACTTCTACTTTTTTATTGTTTATTAAAATTATTATTAGTCATCGTTTATGGTAGACTATATATCATAAAAAATGTTTCTTTTATGTTCACCATAAATTTAAATTTAGATATTTTTAATTAGTGTTTGTATTCAAAATTTTTATAATTTTTAGTTGAGTTTTATAGTTTAACTTTATTATTTATACAATGATATGTTATCTTGTTCGGTTTGGTTTACTGTTTTAAAATGTTAATCAATATGAAGTTTTTGTTGTTAATAAAATACTAGAGACAAGCAAGACGACACAAAAACAAACACAAATTGAATAATAAAAACTTAATTAAAAAATACATAAATTTAATAAAAATCCAATAAAAACATACAAGTTTATTAAGTTTATATAAAATTATTATTCATTAAAAGAATAAAAAGAATTATAAAGAGTATATAGTTGGCAATTTATTTATAATATATTATTGTTTGTTATTAGGATAAAACGAAAGGTTAACATGTTTCTGAGACAAATCCCAACGTGTAATGAAAAGGTTTCCGATCTGTGTAGAATGAATAATAGAAAAAGTGAAGATTAATGCGTTGAAGAAACATAGAAAGGTCTTCTCTTCTCTTCCTCTTCGCGCCGAAGAAAACGAGCTCTGTATCACTTTAGGTTTCCGACCAATTGGTACTCTCTCCCATCTTTTTCCCCTTTCCCAATTTTTCTTTCCTTATTCCACCAATGCGCGTGCCTTTCTTAATTATCATTGGCACCAATTAAAGTTTTTGTTTCTGTATTTGTTTTCCTTTGAAATAATCTTAAATTTCAATGAAGTATTTTTTAGTTGTGTAATTGTTTCGTTCTTTGTCTTTGATAGGCCTGTGCCATTTGAATAGTAATTTATAATTTTTTTTTGCCTGAAATAGAATAGTTTTTCACATATATTTTTTTCGTTTGGAAAGAGAAAGAAAGAAGATGTCATATTATGGTTTATGTTTTTTGGATGTAAAAATAAGAATAAGAATATACCTTTTATAAATATACGAAAAATAATTGAAACAACTTTTCATAGTATTTTTTTGTGAAGTTGTCGTACAGGTATAACATGGTTGATTACTAGGATCTTTAATGAAATACTCTACTAAGTTGATCCAACCATAAAAGTGGATCATATTATTGATTTGAAGATGGCCTTCATTCTCATCACTGCACCTCTCTTCTTTCTATTTCTATGGATCATTTCTCTTTGCAAAGTTCTCATTCTCCCTCGCATCCCTTTCGCCAAACATTTCACTCACAACGGTAATGCCTCTATTTTTCCATTTCGCCTCCATTTTCTTCTTCTTCTTCTTCCTCAAAATCTCTGATGCTTTCTTTCAGGCAGATCATTTCGGAAGAGAAACGTCTTGTTGGTTACTGCTCATCCGGACGACGAATCCATTTAAGTTCCAAACCCACGTTTTTCATACCTCTAATGCTACTACCTTTGATTCTTGAAACATATATTTCTAAGGCTTTAGAAGTTTGAAGCATATATTTCCTGTATTACGCTTTAGCACTATCTTGAATTTTTGTTTCATTTCTGCAGGTTCTTTACTCCAACTATAAATTTTCTGACTTCAAAGGGACATAACATTCAAATACTATGCTTATCCACTGGTGAATAGCTTTGCCAATATGTTTTTTTCTTATTGCATTTTTGGTATATATATATATATATATATGTTTGTTTATTTTACACTCATTTCTATTAATTCCAATTATAGCTTTTCTTTCTCCCCATTCTGTACTTGAACTTTCTGAAGGCGACATCTTATAAATTGAGAAAGTTACTTGTTGTATTGATAAAGAATGTTTTTTTAGCTATTTTCAGTATAGAGTATGACTTTTTAATGAATCATATTGCCCCTTCAACATTATTTCTGAGATCATATGTAAAAGAAGTTTAATATTATTTCTCATACCTTATGATAATAGACTTCAATGTTGTAATCAAACTAATGAATTCTTGTACCATTATCAATCTTGCTTTAGCTTAAGCTGCACAAGTCAGGTTATTTCTTGTATCAGTTATCACGGTTTATAATTGATACAAATTTTCGTTTTCTTTTTTTATAATTATATTCAAAGGGCTTCAACACACTCTTGGCCTATATATATAAAAGTAAGAAAGAAGTATGGGCAGGGAAAGAATGGACCTAACAGAGTAGAGGGATGCTTGGGATGGGTGAGAAGGATGTTGAGAATTGTATTGATTGTCTTGTGATAGAGGTCAAGTAAGTCAAGTTAAAATTGAATTGTGACTCGGGTTGCTACACTCTTAGGTAATATGAATTGCACCATGACTACTATTAGTTATAGTTTTTTGCTTAGTGAAAAACACTCAATCTTACATAGGAGATGAAGGAAGATTCTCTGAATGGGAGAATAAGAGGGAATGATTGCGAAGCTAGGAAGGAGGGGGATCTGAAAGTTTGCTGGCAGTTCTTTATGAGGAGGCTGGTTTTTATATTTGAATGAAATTATGAAGGTTGACTGCGGGGAGTTCCCTGGTTTATGTGATCCAACCCAATCATTATTCCGTTTCTATTTTCCTGTCCATCCCTGTATTTCTTTTTTCTTGTAAACTTGAGAATCACATTTAATTCCTTACAAGCAATTGTCCATTTTCCATTGTTACTATATATGTATCTCTGTCCTTAACAGGTATTTAATTAATTGATGATTTACTTTTGCATTTCAAAGATGTAGGATAAGAAATCTTTCTATCTTAGATGGTTAGATATGAGAATTTCAACATCAAAAAATTAAAGCTTCAAGTCTAGCCTCTTTGAAAGCTTTGAAGTTTATGTTTCATTCCATTGGATAGTTTGACATTTTTATTATTTTTCTGTAGGTGGTGCAGAAGGCAAAGGCAATATCAGAAAACGAGAGCTTTTTCAGGCTTGTGTAGCCCTCAAGGTGATTTACATAATGATATAAAATAGCTGTGGTTTCAAATTTAAAATCATAACTTTTCTAAACTTACAAATTAAATTTTGTATTACATTGGAAATTGTACCCAGGTTCCGATGCAGCAAGTAAAGATTGTTGACCATCATGATCTGCAGGTTTTGATCCAATAGGTTTTTGGATATAATATTTACTATTACTTCTGAAGCTTATTGTCTGTTCCTTATGTTGTTGTTGTTTAACTTGTTATACTTAGGACGGTTTTGATAAAGTTTGGAACCATAGCTTACTGGCAAAGATTATCGAGGAAGAAATAACCAGTTGTTCAATTGATATGGTAAGACTGTTCTTCTGCCTGCCTTAAGCATCTTTTGACAGACTAGTACTTCCAGTGCAAATTATCTCTCTTTCTACTTATCCCTTTTCCCCAGATTATTACCTTTGACTGCTATGGTGTCTCCGGCCATTGTAATCATCGTGATGTGCATTATGGAGTGTGGTAAGTAGAGCATTGTATTGATCAATATCGAATAACTATAAATGGAAAAATATGGTGATATTAGTAGCATGATTGGATGGCCTTTTATTTCAAGGGAAATAATGGTTTCTTTTTTTAAATGCTCTCTCAAAAACCTGACAGAAAGCAATTATTTATTCAAAATAAGTTGAACCAAATTGCACTAACATTTATACATTTTGAGATTATTTGAAACAATATAATTTTAAAATTGAAATAACAATAAATGGGTCATAACGGCACACACTGTGTACTCTAAGTTCATTGTCCCCCATCTTTTACCAAGTTAAAAATGCCCATTTTCAGTTCAGGTGTTATTTTGTGCTTGATACTGTTAGGAGCAGATTAGTTTGTTTCCATAAAAAACTCCATACTCTATAAACTTGAACAACTTCTCTAATACTTGTCAATATCTATTTCAAATGCTGAAATTGTTTTAAAAGTTCTTGCAAGCTGCTATGTATGCAGTGGCTTTTAGATTTTCAAACTTATTAATATATGTTGGTATTTGTACATGCATACTTCTTATAGAGATTATTTTAAATTGTGCGAGTAATTTTTATGTTTATTGTGTCTATGGTCTCAAGTCCGGGTAAAAGTTGGAGGATTGAATTTGGCTCCGACAATCCATGCAAATTTGTCGATATTTCAAACATGGGCACCTACAACAGACTATGTACATGAGAATTTGGTTTTTAATTGAGCCCAATGGTGCCTTGATCCTATAGTCAACCTATTCACGTGGGTGAACGCTTTTGCTATTTTGGCTTTGCTGGTTGTTAGAATTTGTCCATAAGTTATCCTCGTGAATGTGATATTTTGTACAGCATCCAAGAAAACAAAAGGTTCTGGGAGTTAAGCGCATTGACATCTTCCATGAGTTATCTTAGTAAACTAATTGCATTGTTTTCTCTTCCTCTTGTGCTGCTGTCTTTGACACTGAAATTTTTTCCATTTTTGTGACAGCAAGCTACTGCATGATACTTTACAAAGGGATATCGAAGTTTGGGAGCTTGTATGTGTTTGTTTTCTTGGTTTTATTTCTCATTTTATTTGACCAGTTATTTCTTTTATAACTCTCCCAAATTGCCTTATTTTCCTCGGATGTCTTCATTGCTTATAGGTTAGCACCAATATTTTGCGCAAATATAGTGGTCCTGTTGATATTTGGTTGTCCATCTTTTTGGCCATGCTGCACTCAAATGGAACAATGCATTGCTTAGTCAATGAGAATTCTCGTAGGAGCTTTAAAGCAATGGCCCAACACTCAAGCCAATGGGTGTGGTATGCATGCTTTACTATACTTTTATTATAAAACTACATGTACTAAATACCTTTGCTAGAAATTTGCAAATATTGTTTAGTTTGGATTTTTGTCTTCAATCTTTTCCATCGGGTCAATATTGCAGTGATAGATATTTAGAAACTTCATCTGAATTATCTCAGAGGCATTGCACAATAGCACATCTAAATTCATTTTTGCAGGTTCCGCAAGCTTTTCGTGACCTTGTCCAGTTATACTTATATGAACACTCTTAGAAAGGTAAGATAAAGTTGGAATGCTGAAGGAGTTGTGGTGTTGCTTGTGATATCAGCTTTCATTTATTGAAATCCTGGCCCTGCTCTGTATCTATCAACTTCCATCCTTCACCTGGGTTCAAAGCTTAGTACATTGTGCAGACTGTATACCCTGCGGCTCAAGCAGCCGTTCACTTTCCAGTGACATGATTGAAAGAAATCAATGCTAATTTTCTTCACAATATCTCATGACATTTAGAATTTCGCATAGTACATATGTTCATTAACAATGGTCTGGTATAAGTTTGTCAGATTTTGTTTACTACGTTTTCAATTTTTTGTTTCATGAAGTAGCAGAACATTCTTTACTGCCGATGTATTAGCAATATATCCTTGAATCCTTCGTTTTGTGACTTTTATTCTTTCTGTCTTTTAATCTTGAATTAACCACAAGCTACAACTTGTAATTGTCCTGTACTTATATTTGGCCATCCTTCTTCTAATCTTGTCTGGTATAATCTCTGAGCAATTGCACATGCATGGTTTTAAACTGAAGATGTATTGGGAACTTGTGTGGGTAAAATATTTCCTCTTAAGAATTAAACTTATGAGATTTAGAAAATGAAGATGTATTGTGATAATCAAACAGCTCTTTTTGCATTGTATATGATATCTTGTGATCCACGAGAGGACGAATCAAAGATTGGTTGTTATTTCATTTGTGAAAAGTTGTTATTTAAGAAAATTGGTGTTTGTCAGTTCTAGTGATCAGATATTTTCACAAAATTGATGAGGGCCTAAGATTGAATTTATTCGTTTCAAGTTTAGTAAATATAATTTGTATATCCCAACTGGAGGAGAAGAGTTAGAATAGTTTAGAATAGATTCTTCGCTTTATTCAAAAAGCTGTTTTGGGTAGTATCTATCTGAATCTAGGGTTAATTCTCATTCACTCTTTCCTTTCTTATCACTGTATCATAGATTTTCTGATTTGGACACATCTCTAACACCTGTTTGGAGACGTCTTACACTTCTAGATGGTTTCAATTAAAATATGTTGTTTTTGTTAGTTTGGAGATTTAAGATGACATGTCTTAGACATCTTCCATATGAAGTCAAAACCATTTTTGGTTATTTCATTTACATAATGAGGGTCACTGCAATCTTATACCAGTATCTTGCTTCTTCTGAACGGGATCTCTGTATTAGAAGGCTGAGTCCATATCCACAAGATATTGCAGAGTCACCGATGAAAAACATGATTTACAAGAATGCATTCCGGTTGCTGCCATACGCATTCCTAGTTCAATGGAACAATCTATTTTACTAGTGACTCTTCATATTTCAATAAGAGAATACCACCTTGATATCATTGCAAATGAACTTGGTTTTGATGATGGCACCAATGTTATGATTTCAAGGTATGATGATTGATGACATCACAGAGAAGATTTTGACTTTCATTGATTACTTACTAACTAGTTCTTGACTTCTGGTTCTCTACAGGAATTTAGGTAAAGCTTATTTTGACTGTTCTTACTGTTTCTAAACCATATGTACTAGATCTATCTTCTAAGTTTGCAAATGGTGAAAGAAAACCTTTATTTAATGGGATATCTGAGCAAGATATAAGTGGTGGTGCAAAATATTTAGCATTGATTGGATATACACGGAAATATGGAGACATTTTCTATGAGGATGTAACATTTTGGCTATATTACAGGTCTCTTTAAATTCAAATGATTCATTGACTTGTTTATTGTATAACTGTCAAACTTATATTGCCTTTAATAGTAAGTTACAAGTAATACTTGATTGAAAGAAAGATGTTATTATGTCATGCACTTTGCTATATCATAGAGGCCAACCAAAGTATTCTTTTGCTCCTGCAGAACCACTTCTAAATTTTTTGTTGGTGTTTTGATTGTAAACAATTTCCTCTGACCTTCTTTGTCATATGTTTGAACTTAGAAATGGACGTTACCAGGCTCGTTATCTAAACTCTAATAATACTAAACATGCTGGTTATTCTGTCTGGCTTAATCTGCTTTCTATTTTGACAAACTTACATTAATCTATCTAAACAATAATTTCTCTAAATGTTTGGTAATCACCGTGAAGTTTAGAGAGATAGAAAGGGGTAGTGGGGGAAGATAAACAAGGAGCACAGGAAGAATAGGCTGTAACAACCTTGCTTACATGGCAAGAAGTGTGGGAACAGAGAAACATGGTAGCTTGGATAAAGGAGAGTTATCCAGTCATTGGGCAGGAAATTATGGTCTTTCGGTTGGAAGAAATCATTCCCTCAAAGTCGTCATATCTATTTTTTCTTATGATATTTTGTTCTTCCATGGTTATAAAAAAATTTATCCTGAACTGATTCCAGTGATATCAGTGTCTGTGTATATGTAAAGATGTCTATTTCTTGGTAGGGTTGTGTTCCATATATTTCTGCGAATTGAATGTTTAGGATGGGATTATAGGAAAGAGTCTGGTATTCTTAAACTCAGAAGTTTACCAGCTCTTCTGATAGAAACTGAACCAGGAACTGGAATAGAACTTTGTTGAATTTTCAGGATATTTGTTTCTCACAGGAAATTACGTGAATTTTATTGCATAGACCCTGTTTTCGCCCCTACTCTTTTCTCAGATAGGTAGATATTTCTCTCGAGGTCCTCTTATTTATAAGCAACATTCCTTTTTTAAATTATCCCCGCACTAAAATAACCTAACTGCATAACTAAGTAATGGTCTACGGATACCCAACATCTTCAGACTTTGGTTACTCATGTGTTGCCCTTTTTGAGCCTGACTAAATTTTTTTTTCCCTTGATATCTTTTGCCAAGTATTTAACATTTGTAACTTTGCATTTTTTAGGCAGTGAGGCCTTGATAATTTTCAACATCTACGTCTGCAAACTTATGTTAGTTTGCATCATTTAATGAGACACTAGGATTATCCAAAGTGGCAATGCTTGCGTCTGAGATGCCATCAAAATTCACCACAATAGCAAACTGGAGGGGTTCTCTTCATAGGATTATAGTTTGTATGGTTTGACAACAACACCGTCTGTCGGATTCATTGGCATTGTCGGAATGAAGCGAATTGACAATGGCTGCCATGAAAGGAGCTCGACAAAGACTTATTTGGTTGTGTAAAGGCTCTGCGTAGGGTGGAGGAGAGAAAAAGTATGTTAGTTTTATTGTTTCTTCATAAGGGCCTTTTCATCTTTCTGTACACTCCAGAGAATACATGGAGGTGATGGAGGAAGGAGCCTGCATTCATAAGGCCAAGATTTTCTTAGCAGTCAAAAAATAAAAATTTTCTTGACAATTCATAAAATAAAAATTTATATAGAGAATGAAATAAAAGGTTGAAAATTATAAATGATTTGATGTCAGAATAAACTTATGTTGCATATGTATTTGTTAGTTTGGGGAGGAGAAAAGACCTTTATTTTTCATGACACTGTTTCCGTATCAATTTGTTTTTTTTTTTCAAAGTGTAATTTTACACCTAAATTAAGAGAATGAACACATTTAAAATTTTCTACCGTTTATGGATAAGTTGTGTTCACTATTTAGAAAGTATATTTCACATCGATCATATTTATTATTTATTGTATCAATCAAATTTACGACGTAGATATCAATAATGTAGAAAGTGTACAATAAATTATATTAGTCATTCAACCGATGTAAAATACATCGATTAATATAATAAATTAATATAAAAGTGCAACAACTTGTAAAAAGAAATAGTCACATATAACATCAGATTATTATAATCAATATAATATGTCATCTTGAAATAAGAGATATTACACCACCATAACAAATGTAATATCTCACTAGCAAGACATATTTCATTGGTTATTGCAAGAACCAATATTATATGTCTCATTAGAATCACATGTTTTAGTCATAACAAGTGTAATATGTTTTCTTGACGAGGGATACTACATCAGTTATACACAGTAACTTTTGTTTATACACAAACTAAACATGCAATCAGTCAGACACAATTTAAAAAGTAATCTAATTTATTTACAATATTTTCGAATAAAAAAATACTAAGCTTGGAGGAGCACCAATCATTGCAGCACGACACTAGTAGGGGATGAATAGGGGCAATAATTAGAGTGAGGCGACATTGAAGCGATGCATCACTGGAGTGGTCGACACTGGTGGCGCAAAGGCACAACACTAGGTTGAAGCAGCAAGACACTAGTGGTGCAGCCTCGCAGTTCAAGGGTGAAGTAGCGCGATGCAATTGTGTTAGAGAGTGACGTCAACCAGACCATCTGCATGGGCAAACAACAACCACATCAACCAAACCATTTCCGTGGGTGAGCAATAATGGCGTCGATCGAGACCACCTATGTGGGTGATCAACAATGAAGAGATTATAATGGGAGAAATCGACGACAACGAGACCCTTTAATAATGAAATGTAGAAAAAGCAAATGGTGGACAAGGTGAAATGCAAAAAATAAAAATGGAGGAGAAGGTGAAATGCATAACTTGTGCCATGAGAAAAATGTGCAAAAGAGGACGATAAAACACGTGAGTCTAAAAAATAAAGGGGATATTACATCGATACCCTTATACAACTGTCGATGAGCCTTTTTGCAACCAAGGAGACGTTGGTCGCTCCTCTAGTCTTGGGGGTTGGTGTTTCAACCACTCTCCCCTTTGTTCTCATGAATAATCCTCATGTGCGACGAGATCCTATGTACTAAGAAAATGTTCTCAGTAGTCTCCTTTTCCTTTCCATTATCATCAGCTTCCACCCTCCTCCTTAGTTTGGCATTCTTGTCCTCCAGAGCATCCATCTCCTCCACACTCATTTTCCTGAACTCAACAAACTCTTGTTGCATTTTTGCCTGCGCTTTCAGGATCGTCGTTATATTGATCGTGGAGGGTCCTGATTCTTTTGCTCTAGCCATCCTGCTTCGCGTAGACACCATAAACTTCTTTCTTCATAAAATATTAGTCGGTCCCATGGTAGGCGCCAATTGTTATTATAGAGCTAAATATATCCTACGGAGACTCCAAAACACTTCAAACCTTCAACTCCAAGGGTACTCGTCCTCTTTCTAAGTACTCGTCATCCTTAAGCTGGGTAGGGGTTGTACTTGCAAAAGACACTCTAACGCTCAAGTTAGATAAATATATTAGCAATGTAGTAATTAATGAAAACATAATTAACATACCTCGTAAAATGTTTTATTTATATTGATGTTTATAGGCCCTTACCTGGGTGGGCTTGGGCCACAAGGCCCAATTACTTATGGCTGATTGTGGCCACTATAGTTAGCGTAGTGTTATCCTAGCCAAATAGATAGGGACCAGATACATGTTGGCTTAGTAGGCCGACAAGTACCTGGTCAGGAATAGTTCTTGTCGAGTCCGAGGGTAGCTTAGTCATATACAATACATAAATTATGTTAACAATATTCATCAAATTAGTTTATTAATTGATTACCTAATTTAATTTTTAATTGTTAAAATTACATAATTAAGATTTAACAAATTTGAAGCTAATGAGAGAAGAACAACGCTAAATTCGATAATGGTAAAACAAAATCTCAAATCATAATATGCATGATCGTTGGAACTATGAATCAAATGAAGAGTTTAACTTTCCATTGGTATCCATGAATGGAAGATAACAATTCAAGGAAAAAAAGTCATATAGAGAAAACAATATTTTTTATTTACAATGTGAAAAGCCTAAAAATGAATTTGGATATTTCATTCAACTATACATAAATTCTTTTGTACTAATTTGTAACGTAACTGACTACAATTCATTATGCCTTTATTAATCATAATACAATTGAATAAAAAAAATCCAAAAATACAAAAATCACAAAGTCAAGAATTTAAAATTTAGAAGCATAGTTTTTTACATGATGGTTGACCTTATTATAGTCTCACTGACACAAAAATAGCTTATTATGTCTGTCCATTTATGTCTGACCAACAAATATCAGACGTAAGAAATTTGCGGTGCATTTTTATAAATAATTTGTCATTTTTTATGTCTTACGTAAAATTTTGATTTTTACGTCTGATCCTTTGAGGTCAAACGTAAATTTACGTATGTTTCTCAATGAGTTAGACATAAAAATCAAAATTTAAATTTAATGGGAAGGGGACAGAAAAAAAATATCATTAAAATAATCCTAGAAGCAGTTTCTTTCCCACTTTCTCCTTCACAGAAAGTGCACAAAACCCCTTGCGAACGACGACAACGAGAGTTGCAACCTCTGTAAGGCCTCCGTTGTTGCTTAAAGCTTCTGTTTTCTTTCTCTGTGGTGTTCGTCGCATTGAAAAACATCATTTCTACTGACTATTTTCGACATTGAGGTTGATATTCTTCGACTTCTCTCTTGAACTTGGCATTCATGTGATGATGTATGAACCTGATATACTTTAAGCTTTGTTCCCTTTGGATTTTGGTCTGTGCGTGAAAAGGAACCTTTGGTCTGTGCGTGACGATGAAACATGTATATATGGGTTGATTTTTTTGTGAGTTTGTGGTATTTAATAATTTTGATTTGTGAAAAAGAACAAGAAGGAGAATATTGTAGATCTTTTTCCTAGATTTGTATCAATACTAAGATCATATCAATTCAAACTTTATAGTAAAGGTTATTCCCTATACAATATAGAAAGTTCAAGATGAGACAAAACATTTGAAATATATTGGAAGATTTTACATTTAAATGTTCTAAGCTTACTAATTTCTAATCAAGATGAAAACATCTAATTTAACCAAAACTATGATTAACAAAAATTAAATTGATAGAAAAAAAGTTAGACTTTTTTGAATGCTTCTAAGAACATTTTTTTTTCTTTCTTTTAGTGACCTAATTCTTTTATAATATCAAGCATGGCTTCCACTACACTCCACCCTATGTTGAAGTATTATTTTATGAAAATGTAATGGTTTTAAGGGAATGAAAGTGGATAAATGGAATGGAATGAGAAAAGAGTTGAATTGTATGATTGTTTGGAGTTTTGGCTTCTGTGGAAGAAATATAAATCCTTGTTAGTTTATAGTTATGCATGATATATGTTGGACATAAGTCATCACTCTACTAGACTTACAAACTCACATAGAGTGTCATGTCTAGGTGGTGAGAGTTGAAGGAGGTTCTTATGGCAAGAATTTGAATCGATTTGTTAGGCCAAGTGGAGCTAGAGCTTTTGCTGCAATCCACTAAGAGGTTTTATGACTAGTGTAAGGTTTCTTGTGTCTAAGTTAATGCATAAATTTGTACATTAAGTGTAGAATCAATATATCGTATATGAAGTTTGTTTGTTCTAGAATATAATGGATGATTTTGGTGCAGTCAGTAATGTGGTATGTTTTAGTTGAAAAATTTAGAATATATGTATGTTGGAAATTATAACTAGCTTACTCTTTCTTTCTTTTTTCACTCCTAAAAATTCTCATATTACATGGAAATTTTCTTGCAAATTTGTTAAAAAAATTTGCAAGAAAAGACTTTTTTTGCTATTTTTCTAAGAATTTTAATTGATAGGTAATTCCTTCGTGTGTAATTATTTCCTACAAAATTATAAAATTTGCAAATATTTCCTACAAAATTTGTTGCAAAAAGTGTTTTATACAAAACATTTTTCAAAAAAATTGGCAGCAATTTCCTGCAAATTTTGTTCATAAGAAAATTTATAAGTATTTTCTAAAAAAAAAAAATCAAAACAAAATTGGCAGGAAATATAAATTTTTTTAGTAGTGTTTGTGTTGATTGCTATGTTTGATGATCATTATTATGGCTTGAGCAAACGAGATTGTAGGTGAGTAAAGATGTGAATTACTAGTGGGAGTCTTGAAGAGTATTTTTGTGCATGTATGAATATACTCGTGTAATCATAGTTCTTTTGAATTTGAATTATGTAGAAAGTAACTTCTTTTTGATAAACTTTACAAAAATGACTGTAATTACATCTTGGATATATTTAAGCAAGTCTCATGTTTGCTTAGTTAGTATAAATAAAATTTCTCTCTATTGTTTGTGTTACATTCCTCGTATAATATAACAATGTACATACGTATATGTAACGATATTAGCTTGTAAGGGATGTGTATTTACAATTTTAGCTATATGGTGAGATCAAAGAATGTATAGAAAATGAGATAATTTTCTTTATAAATTTCACTCTATTTTTGATTGATAAATATAATATATCTTGGTAATATATTTAGCAAAAGCATTTTTCTATTATTAAAATGCCGTGATTAGAAAGTAGTTTTGGGAAGAAGAGGAAGAAAGAGGGAGAGAGAGAAAAAAATGGTAAAATTGAATGAGCCAAGAGAGGAAGAAGTGGGTATTGGTGGAAAAATAGAAGATAGAAAGAAGAAAAGTAACTGGCAGGAAGGAACGCACACCCAACTTCCACGGCATGAAATTCTCTCCACCAATCACCAACAAGAAAAGGGAAGAAGAAAAGAAAAGATAAAAGGCAAAAGAACGTTGTTCAATCTCCCCCTCACTTCTCCCACTTTCACCACAAAATGAGAGAAATCCTCCACATCCAAGGCGGCCAGTGCGGCAACCAGATCGGAGCCAAGTTCTGGGAAGTCATCTGCGGCGAGCACGGCATCGACCACACCGGCAACTACAGCGGTGACTCCGAACTCCAACTCGAGCGCATCAATGTCTACTACAATGAGGCCAGTGGCGGAAGGTACGTTCCACGTGCCGTCCTCATGGATCTGGAACCCGGCACAATGGATTCGGTCAGGTCCGGCCCCTTCGGTCAGATATTCCGGCCCGATAACTTCGTCTTCGGGCAGTCCGGCGCCGGTAACAACTGGGCCAAGGGTCACTACACCGAGGGTGCCGAACTTATCGATTCCGTCTTGGATGTTGTGAGGAAGGAGGCCGAGAACTGCGATTGCATGCAAGGTATCCACAAAATTTTATTTTTTACCATATTAATTATCCATATGGAATGCACAATTCTTCGTTTGTGTTTTGGGAATTCAAGTTTTTTGTTTCCAATTACAGGGTTTCAAGTGTGCCACTCTTTGGGGGGTGGAACCGGCTCCGGCATGGGAACCCTTCTGATATCGAAGATCAGAGAAGAGTATCCTGATCGTATGATGATGACGTTCTCCGTTTTTCCTTCCCCCAAGGTATCTGACACAGTTGTGGAGCCGTACAACGCCACGCTTTCTGTTCACCAGCTCGTTGAAAATGCCGATGAATGCATGGTTTTGGACAACGAGGCTCTCTACGATATCTCTTTCCGTACCTTGAAGCTTGCTAATCCAACTTGTGAGTTTCAGATTTATTTTTCTGAATTTTGTTTTTGGTGCCCTTTTCAACATGGTATGCTCATAATGCTTCGTTTGTTTTTCTTGCTTGTTGCAGTTGGGGACCTTAACCATCTCATCTCTGCAACGATGAGTGGAGTTACTTGTTGTCTACGTTTCCCTGGACAGCTTAACTCTGATCTTAGGAAGCTTGCGGTGAATCTGATTCCATTCCCTCGTCTCCATTTCTTCATGGTTGGATTTGCACCCTTGACATCAAGAGGATCCCAGCAGTACCGGAACCTGACGGTGCCGGAACTCACTCAGCAGATGTGGGATGCTAAGAACATGATGTGTGCTGCGGATCCACGCCACGGTCGTTATCTGACCGCATCCGCAATGTTCCGTGGAAAGATGAGCACGAAGGAGGTGGACGAGCAGATGATAAACGTGCAGAACAAGAACTCTTCTTACTTTGTTGAGTGGATACCCAACAATGTGAAATCCAGCGTTTGTGACATCCCTCCAACGGGTCTTAAGATGTCTTCTACTTTCGTCGGAAACTCAACATCGATTCAGGAGATGTTCAGGAGAGTGAGCGAGCAGTTCACAGCGATGTTCAGGCGCAAGGCTTTCTTGCATTGGTACACTGGTGAGGGAATGGATGAGATGGAGTTCACTGAAGCTGAGAGCAACATGAATGATCTGGTAGCAGAGTACCAGCAATACCAGGATGCTACTGCTGACGAGGAAGAGTACGAGGATGAGGAAGAGGATGTTGCTTGAGGAGGCGTCGTCTTTCACTTGTGAAGCAGTGAAAAAACATTGACTTATTCATTTGTTTGTTGTTTTTGTATAAATCGAGGGTCATTGTTTAACCTGGGTTTTTGTTCATAAGGCCTCTGTTATTCAGCCATCGGATGTTTTTCTGGGTTAAAGTTCATATACATTAACGTATGCAGTTCTCGTATTTCTGTTCCCTTTAACATCTTTTTCTATCGCCATCATCATTATAACTGCTTCGCTTTATAATTCATTCTTTAGTTTTCACGTTACTTCTTTTAGATTTTGTTTTTAATTTTCGTTTTAATTATTCAATTTGTTTTGTTTATTTAATTATTTATATTTTAGTGATGAATTAGATTCATCCTTACATTGATTTTTTTCTGGAAAAATACTTACATTCTAAAGTTTGATTTTTTTCAAAGAATGTCCATGATGCACAAATCTTTACAATTTTGACGTGACCTTATCATTTTGTTAGTTAGGAGAAATTATTCTAGTACGATTTAATTTATCTTGAAGTAAATGGTTAATTAAGTAATATCTTCTTTTAATATTTAATATGCATACAAGCTTATTCCATATTCTGAATTTGAAAATTGATTCTGTATACGTAGCTTTTGTATTCATGTAAATATAACCTGTCACAATCTTCATTTTGTGGAGAATTATAAGTTATGGAAAGTGTTTCCAACCATATTCTTCATGCAGGTTTATTATTAAAGTTTTGAGAAGTAATTGTAAAATGAAAACTTTACGTCAAATAAAATCTTAAAATTTTTATATTTGATCTTGAAGATCTTGGGTCACATGTGTTCCAAATTAATTAAATTTCTTTGTATTTTAATGGTATTTTTTTGTATTTAGGGGTTCTTTTAAATTTAAATTTGTAAAAATGGGTTTGTTGAATTTTTTTTTTTTGCAAAATAGGGTCCAGTCGTCATGGTGGAGGACGACATTACAGATTAAATCGTCCTCCACTGTGCTCTTGGAAGTCGGTTTCCATTCACTTCAAAAGTGAAGTTGTCTTTGGACTTCACGACTTCACTTTTTGGTTTTTATTTTATTTTTTTTTACGTTCAGCTTTATGTATATTTTTTTTAAATATATATTATTTAGTTTTTTTAAATATTTGTCTATAGTAAAAATATAAAAAAATAGTTTTAAAAAATTCTAAAATACTTAATCTTTAAATCATAATACAAAATTAAAAAAATAAAATGATACAAATTAAAAAATATTAAAAAATCTTTCGATAATTATATTTGAATATTTAATTTGTTTAGGTTTATTTTATTTGTGTTTTAGTTAGTCTACTAACTATCAAATAAAAAGTATCATTTAATAAAATACTAAATTTGTAAAATCAAACGGAGAAGCAGAGGACGTTTTGACCAAATCGGAAGAAACTGATGGAAAAATCGTCAATGGATGAAAGGAGGATGTCACTTTGTTTCTCTACTATAAACAAATATTTTAAAAAAACTAAATAATAAAAATTTAAAAAAATATATATAAAGCTAAACGTAAAAAAAAAACAAAAAAAAAAACAAAAAGTGAAGTCGTCATACCCAAGGACGACTTCACTTTTAAAGTGAATGGAAACCGGCTTTCTAGAGCACGGTTTCACTTTTTGAAAAAAAAAAAGGAAACCGACACGGTGAAGGACGACTTCACTTATAATGTCCTCCTGCATGACGACCCTATTTTGCAAAAAAAATTCAACGCACCCATTTTTACAAATTTGAATTTAAAAGAACCCATAAATACAAAAAAGCATATTTTAATACATTTTAAATCTTTTCAATGAATGGATGACTATTATTTATGTACTTGATCGGTACTATTTCGGTGCGGAACCAAACGATCTCAAGAACTCTCTGTGTCGAACCTCCTCCTGTTCCTCCCTGGACTCCTCTTGGATCTCCCTGCCGTCTGCACTCCGGGGGTGGGGGTACCTGCAGGCACTCCGACGCTCAAGCCAGAGAGTGATTGATATGGGGTGTAATTGGTTAGTGAGAAAAGCGTACCTTTACCTATTCACTAGGCCTTAATTTATACTAATTTCTTAATGGACCTTTTATTATTATTTGCGGGCCGTTCGTATTCGAGGATCAATTCTTTCACTTTCCGACTGAGGTTGCACGCATCGGTTCTTTCCTTATTGGCTGAGATTGTTCTTCTGTGTCTTTGTTAAAGATCAGCTCTTTCCATTCTGAGTTTTGTCCGTATGTACTTTTGTCAAAGATCATCTCCTTCCTTTTTGGGGTTTGGCCGTTTGTACTTCTCAAAGATCAACTCCTTCCGTTTTGGGGTTTGGTCGTCTGTACTTCTCAAATATCAACTCCTTCCTTTTTTGGGGTTTTGCCGTATGTACTTCTCAAATATCAACTCCTTTCTTTTTTGGGTTTGCCCGTCTGTACTTCGCCAAATATCAACTCCTTCCTTTTTGGCTGAGATTGCGCGCTGCTCCTCTGTACCTCTACGCCATAATCACATGTTCCATCTGCCATTCCCTTGGGCCGGGATGTACTCGGCCAAAAGGGGCCAGGATATATCCGGCCATCACACTTATTTGGCCCTTTGTGTTGTGTTGGAGAAAAGGTGAAAAGCAGGTACCCTAGTGACTGGGCTACAACGAATGTGCCTCATACTTGGGCCGGGGTGATCCTGGCCATTTCTGTCTTATTGGGTCGGGATGTACTTGGCCATACACCAACACCAGCCCCCCAATCTCGTAGTGAACGAAGTGAAACAAGAGGTTGAAATGTGTAAAATCGAGTATGAAGGAAAGAAAGAGTGTGGTTGGCCGAGATGTACCTGACCATTCCTGGACGGGATATACCTGGCCATTCCTGGCTAGGATGTGGTTGTGACACTACCAACATGTGTCTTGGCCGAGATGTACCTGGCCATTCTTGGCCGAGATGTACCCGGTCATTCCTGGCTGGGATGTGGTTGTGATGCTGCCAACATGTGTCTTGGTCGAGATGTACCTGACCATTCCTGGCCGAGATGTACCCGACCATTCCTGGTTGGGATGTGGTTGTGATGCTGCCAACATGTGTCTTGGCCGAGATGTACTCGGCCATTCCTGGCCGAGATGTGGCTGGCCTCTTGCCCTACTAGGTTAGTAAGTCTGCTTTTGTGAGTTGTTATGTGTCATCTTTGTCGTATTTATTTTATCAATATGGGGGGATCATCTAGGACGATGAAACTTCCTTTCCCATTGATATAGATATGAGGGGATCATCTAGGGCGATGAAGCTTCCTTTCTCATTGATACAGATATGAGGGGATCATCTGGTTTGATGAAGCTTTCTTTCCCATTGATATAGATATGGGGGAATCATCTAGTTTGATGAAGCTTCCTTTCCTATAGAGAGAATGCTAAGAAAGTATTTGTTTGATGCACTTGATTTAAATGTGTGCGTGCTTCAGCGATGGAAAATGTAAGCGTAGAGTAATAATAATGAAAAATTATGGTTTATTCATTGCTACGATGCCTCATTAAAACCTTCTTGACCAAAACCCTCCTTAGGTTAAAAAAAAAGATCAAGGTAGGAAAGAGTACACCATTTATTATGCAATCAATCCACAAATCGTTCGTAAGAAGTCTGAAAATAAAAAATAAGCATTTAACAAACTAACTGTAATACTTCAGATGTGAGGCGTTCCGGGTTGTTGGAATAGAGACACCTGATAGGTGTTCCCATCTGTATGCGCATTTACCCACAACTTCCTTGACACAGAGTGGCCCTATTCCCAGTTGGGCAAGAACTTCCCCTCGTGTTTTCGGGCAGCACTTGCCATTCGCCACACTAGATTTCCTGGTGAAAAGACTTGGGTTTGATTTTGGTATTGTAGCGATGTTGGGCTCTCAACTTGGTGTATGGGTCTTTCTCTTAAGCTGTCTGTGTAGCATCTGCGTGCAGTTGGCTGGTCTACATGTACAGTGACTATGTCCCCCGAAGTTGACGAAAATTTTATAGCTAAGTGATATGTGGATATCACCGCACCAAGCATGTTCAACGAAAGTCTCCCTAGCAAAATATTATAAGAGGTGTGAGCGTCAACAATAAGGTATCGAATTTTTACCGTTCGCGTCGTTCTCCCTGCTCCGAATTTGGTGAACAAATCAATGTAGCCCTTTGTATTCACTCGCTCCCCTGAGAAGCCCATGATCGACTCCGAGTATTGTTGGATTTCTACTTCCGAAATTCTTAACTTTTTGAAAGTGACCCAATACAGGATATCCACTGAACTACCCTGGTCTACCAAGGTTTTACTTATTGCAAAGTCATCAATCTCCACTGAGATCACCATTGGGTCATTGTGTTGGGGGTCAATGGCTTGAAAATCATCATCACAGAATGTGATGGGTGGCATGTGCCGCCAAGGACATGTAGATACGACATTGACATTTTGGATTGCTCGGATGTACTTTTTTCTCGCGGACATAGTGGCTCTGCCTCCTGCAAAGCCTCCTGATATATAGTTGATCACCCCTCTCAATGGCTTCTCCCTCACATCCTGTTCATCATCTTTCTCGGGCTCAACCCTCCTTCTGGTGCCTTCTTCTTGCCTCTCCTGGTACCCTAACGTTCTTCGTGGTCGCTTCTCATATCTACCTTCTCGCTCTTCTGTGGAAGAGAATCCCCTTTCCTCCCGTTTGACAAATCTTCTCAGGTATCCTACTTGTATAGGCTCTTCGATTTTATCTTTCAGGGTAAAACAATCCTCCGTCGTGTGCCCATAATTTCGATGATACCGATAATGCTTAGTGGTATCCGCGTTTGGGGGAGTCGGGACCCTTTGAGGGGTTGCTATTAGGTCGGCATTCAAGGCCTCCTCCAAAATTCTCGCTTTGTTAGACACGAGGGGTGTATACCTGTTGTACTTTGGTTGTCTAGAGTCCTTGAACCTACTGTCAGGTCGCTGCGTTAACACCCTTTCTCTGTCAATGTATTTCTTTTCCCGAGTGTCTGATTGGGTCGTACTGCGAAACTCCTTTAATTCTTCCATCTGCATAAATTTGGTTGCCTTGGTTCGAAGCTCGTCCAGATTGCTCACGGGCTTCTTACATAGACTGTCAACGAACGAGCCAGGCTTTAACGCTGTTACAAGGTGGTGCATGGCGACCTCAGGATTTAGATTAGAGATATTCAACGATATCATCCCGAAGCGCTTCATAAACTCTCGCAGAGATTCTCCCTTCTCCTGTCGTATATTTATTAGCGCTAGAGAAGTGAGATGGTGTGGCTTACTGGTGACGAACTGAATGCCGAAACGGGTGACCAACGTATCAAAACAATCAATAGAGTTAGGTGGTAATCGTGTGAACCAGTTGAGTGCAGAACCCTTCAGGGACGTTGGAAACACACGATAAAGAATTGCGTCATCTGAAGTGTACAACCCTGCTTGGGTGGTGAATACGTCCACGTGCTCCTCTAGATCAGTAGTGCCATCGTACCGGCTCATAGTCAATCCCTTCTAGCGTACAAGAAGTTCTACCTCCATGATCCCGTCCACGAAGGGGTGGCGTCTAGTTGTTCTGGGTCTTGCGCCTGTTTGGTGGGTGGTGGTATGTACCCTGAATTCATCTCGTCTTGTGCCGCCTTCTCCTTCTCCATTACTGTGAGATTCTTCCCTTTGTTGGGAATTTTGCTCAAGTTGCCTTCGCAACCGCTGGTTCTCCTCTCTCAGGGCATTTATCTCTTCTTCGTTCTTGCGTCTCAATTCTTCCAACTGGCGGTTCATCTCTCGTTGCATCTCTGCTGCTACTGTATTTTGATCGACTGTTGCTCTTGTCGACACCATCCTTCTTGAGAATTGTCTGGCCCCACGGTGGGCGCCAATTGTACCTGATCGGTACTATTTCGGTGCGGAACCAGACGATCTCAAGAACCCTTTGTGTCGAACCTCCTTCTGTTCCTCCCTGGACTCTTCTTGGATCTTCCTATCGTCTGCACTCCGGGGGTGGGGGTACCTGCAGGCACTCCGACGCTCAAGTCAGAGAGTGATTGATATGGGGTGTAGTTGGTTAGTAAGAAAAACGTACCTTTACCTGTTCACTAGGCCTTAATTTATACTAATTTCTTAATGGACCTATTATTATTAGTTGTGGGCCGTTCGTATTCGAGGATCGATTCTTTCACTTTCCAACTGAGGTTGCACGCATCGGTTCTTTCCTTATTGGCTGAGATTGTTCTTTTGTATCTTTGTTAAAGATCAGCTCTTTCCATTCTGAGTTTTGTCCGTCTGTACTTTTGTCAAAGATCAACTCCTTCCTTTTTGGGGTTTGGCCGTCTGTACTTCTCAAAGATCAACTCCTTCCGTTTTGGAGTTTAGTCGTCTGTACTTCTCAAATATCAACTCCTTCCTTTTTTTGGGTTTTGTCGTCTGTACTTCTCAAATATCAATTCCTTTCTTTTTTGGGGTTTTCCCATCTGTACTTCGCCAAATATCAACTTCTTCCTTTTTGGCTGAGATTGCGCGCTGCTCCTTTGTACCTCTACGCCATAATCACATGTTCCATCTGCCACTCCCTTGGGCCGGGATGTACTCTAGCCAAAAGGGGTCGGGATATATCTAGCCATCACACTTATTGGGCCCTCTGTGTTGTGTTAGAGAAAAGGTGAAAAGCAGGTACCCCAGTGATTGGGCCACAACGAATGTGCCTCATACTTGGGCCGGGGTGATCCCGGCCATTTTTGTCTTATTGGGCCGGGATGTACTCGGCCATACACCAACAATTTGTTTTAATTAAAAAAAGAGAGAAGACTTTCTGTTTGAATTTTAGGTGTTACAACGAACAATAATTATAGAAAGATTACCACTGAATAAAAATTTAATCCAATAAAATTATATAAATGTGAAAATTTGCTTTCAAGATAAAGGTAAAAATTAATCACATAAAACAAGATACAAAATACATGATGAATAGTAATTAAAGGTAGAAATGAGAAGATAAGAACAAGAACACATAAAAAAGTCAATTAAGAATAAAAGAAAAGATGCAAAGTTAGAAGAGACTTGTAAAAGTGGTAGAAGAGTCATTTTTATGATAAGTTCAACAAAAAAAAAGCGTCACTTGTCTTTTAAGAGTTCGAAATAAGATTCAAAGAAAATTATCATTTACAAAATATTCTCAAACAAGCTCAAATTCTCATAAAATTTAAAGTAACATTATATAAGAAATGCCTATTTATAGCCAGGTTGGAACATTACAAGCCAAATGACACTCAAATGTGCCTCTAATCAAATGCAAATAAATGATCTAGAATCCATTCGTATGTGGCCAAAAATTATTAAACAAAAAGTAGAGGAAACTTGAAATTTAAAATTAAAAAATATAAAAAGAAGGAAGCTCTATCATGCTTGAATATATGCCTTCATGCTTCCTCGGATATGTCTTTCTCACCCTTGTTTCTTTCATTGGTCGAGATTTTTTTACACATAGACTCCAATTTCAAATTTGACTTGATGTCTTGTGTTTGCATCTCTTGTTATTAATCTTGGATTCGCTTCTAATATTTTCATGGCTTTGAGAAAGTTGTATTACCTTATTCTGATTTTATTATTTGCACCTCCTCAAATACAAATGATAAGTCTAAGGAACACAAAATATAGAAGAAAGAGAAATGTTTTGTTGATCAAAGTTGTGTCTTGTCATGCTTCTTGTGATTTTTCTAGAAATGGTATGTTCTTGCTCATTTTCTTCTTGTCTATTCATGAACTCATCACATGTGGTCTTCAAATATAGGAAAATTTCTCAACACTTTATCAATATGATTAGAAATATCATAATATTTGTTGAGAATTCCAAACTTGTTCAGTATGGTCAAAATAGTGTTCCACATTTCCTTGACACTTTTGAAGACATGAACCTTCGAGTATTCCTCTTTAAACAATGAGCATATTAGAGCATTGTGTGCTCTCAAGTTTTACAAGTATCTATGTTTTTTCTCTTTTTTTCATGAGACCATTAGTGTCATTAGGAGCAAGTGGCCTATCAAATGCTAATAAAGGTTGCTTGATGGCTTTTTAAAAATGTTCACAAGCCTTCTTTTAAAGGGTAATCAATAAAAAATGTATATGTAATTTAAGGTTAAGTAATAACATAATTTATATATCAGTTCACCTCAATATAAGCTACATCAAGTTATCCAATGAAAATGACAAAACGTTCCACTAAACAAATTATACTATAAGCATTATTATTGTTGCTTCTGGCTAAAAAGGAGAATGTAAAGCCATTCGTGATTATCCCATTATACAATGCCTCTCCAAGCTATCTATGAAGAGACTCTCCAAACTGTCCATTTAAACTCACCTTATGTTTAAGCACATATACATAAAGTTTCCCTAGAAAAAATGCATAAAGTCTCTCTAAGTTATATAACAAAAGAGTGTTGTTTGAATACAAGGTTCACACTTAACTTAGAGTGAATATTAAATAATTCATTCTCCTTGCTTTTAGAGGTGCTATTTGATGATAGTAAAAAGTTTACAATGACAACAGTTCTTTATCTAAGACATTTATAAGATGAACGATAATTTCAAAACCTAGAAGGCTTTTTCATGATCTAATGCATGCGAGACTCTCTTGTATTTTTTTTTTTGCAAGGAATAGCTTCCTTACATAGATGTCTAAAATGAACTATATTAGATTGTGTGCTTCAAAGCATCTTGACTGAAAGTTTTTTTAGAGGTTCAATAATTTTTACTGACAACCTCGACTTGTAGTATAAGGAGTTGGTGAAATCACACTTTATATCTCAAACATTTCTTTATATCACTAATAATATCAAATTGAACATCCATACATTGAAGAATAATATCATATATTGATGAGTGGTACTATGTGTTAAAATCTTCCTTGAAAGATGTTATTGGTCAACTCTTAGACTTCATACTATGTAGCATGGCAATGATGTGTCTTATGTTACATGTGAAATGCATTTATTCCACTAGGGATATGTCATTTGTTGTTTGTGATTTTGTAGACTTGTGTGTTCTTTGGTCTAACGTCAAGTGTTACATACATTTGTTATTTTTTTGCATTTTATTTTTTTACTTGTGTCTTGTGCATTCATTCTATTGTTGTTTTCATCGAAGATAATTACTTTGTTCTTGACATAGTCAACTAACACATAATGCATATGTTGTTGAGTTCTTTATTCTTTCACTTGGTCATGCATTAAGCATGTGTCTATTTTAAGCTTGTTTGATCTTATAATTTATGTTCGAACCTTGGTTTTTCATCTTTTCATGCTTTATTTGTCATAAAACATTATCTTTTGTTTGTCTCCATTATAACCATTTTGGGTCACACACACACGCACATGCGCGCGCACACACACACACAATAATAATAATAATAATAATAATTAAATATGTTAGGTCATTATATGGTTAAGAGCATATATGTCATGAAATATTTAAAGTGTAGACACCATAAGCAATATTCTAATTTGATTAAGGGGCTAATTAAAAATATTGAAATTAAGGAAGTAAATGAGAGAAGTTACATAAAGGGTTATGGTCCCCATCATAAGAAAAAAATCAAGAGGGAACATCCAGGTGCTCTACAGTTAGAAGACCAAATACCAAATTTCATCTACTATTTTCAATGGCCAATTCAGATACGCTTCCACATTTTGCTCTATAGGGTTTTGTAGATTATTCTATTAATTAAGGGGTTTAATTGCTTATTTATGATTGGTCTGTTTGAGTGCATAATCTAACAATTGGTATTAGATCATGTTAGTTTTTGATAAAGTTTTCGGCACCTAATTGCATGAACCCTAATTATGACAAATTAAACCCTAATTTTGGAAAATCCTCGTCTTGATGTTCATCTCTCTGGTGGGTTTTCGAAACATAAATCCCCAATTTTGAAACCTACAAAATCCTTACATCTGAAAGCCCCAATTTATTTGTCCTCTTCCCTGCGATGGTGGCACCGTAGTCTAAGGTGAGTTTGTTGCTCAGTAATTCACAATGGCACTTTTGGGTTTCAAACTTGTTTCTTTCTCATGTGGTGGAGGCGTATCAGTTCTTCGTCGTGGTGGGTTGCCTCTTTGGGAGCCACGAAAAATTTGGTTCATGCTCTAGTGCCATGGTGGAGTCGTGAGGAAGACGTGGTGGTTTTGTCTTACAACAGCTTGCTTCGAACAAAGGTGGAAGAGATAAGTCGTTGATAAGTGTCTAGAATACGTAAAATTTCCATACAAACTTGACATTTATCATGCTTTAATTGATCATATTTTGTAAGTAAACAACCTATTTTATCTTATAATTACAGAATGAGGTACTAAAAATAAGAAAAATAAGAAATTAATGAATTTTAGATGATTTTATAACAATTTCTTGAAGAATTAAAAATGATTCAGCTGAGCTCTAGTAAGGCGGTCAAGGAAGGATCCAAAATATGACTTTTGGAGCTGAGCCAAACCAAAATGGTGCTTAACACTTAAGGCAGTGCATGGCTGAGTCATAAGAGAATGTGCTTAGCACTTAAGGCGGTACATGACTGAACGCCAAAAGTTGGGCTGAGCATCGCCTAAAAAGTTCTATAAATAAATACCTTAGGTCCTCATTTGAAACATTGAGGGGAGGCTAAAAAATGTAGTAGTGGGATAGAGTAGGATTTGTGAGTTACGAGGGAGATGCTCTTAATGTAGATTTTATGTGTAGATGTTGTGGGAATTGCATTGCAATGTTCTATGAGTAGTTGAACTCCCTTATGTTCAAGTTTGATATAATCAATTATGATTCTATTCACTTCTACTTAGGTATTTATCTTTGCTTTCATTCAATTTTTATGATTTGATTTATGCTTAATGATGACTTGATCACTCATCTATTTAACTCATTTGGATTGAGTTGGGAAACCGGTCTTAAACTATAGTCCAATCAAATCATCATACATGTATTGGTGCTTATTTAAGTAGCCAAAGGGGATGCTGGATGAAAGGGTCCTACACATGTCACATATTCATTCAACGAGTATTGCACATTAAAGCAAAGATTCATTCTACTAGGAGTTGAGGAATCACACTAGGTTTGAAGTTCTTAGGTTCTAGTGTATCAAGAATGAACCTAGATCTACATAGAAAAAGTACTCCCAGGACATTGAATGATTTGCATAGTAAGTAAACAAGATGATAGTGGTGCATAGAAGAAGATAAGATTAAATCAATTCATAGCCCCTACTCCACTCAATCTATCTAATTATTATTATTATCTATTTTTACACATACTCTTTATCACAAACCAAAAATCCAAAAATCAAACTATTAATATACTTGCTATATTCCTGTGGATATGATACTTATTGATACTATTACATACCAATACACTTGTTGGAAAATGGTTGTTGTGACACAATCATAAGTTGTTCATGGCGAAGATGGAGATGTTCATTGCTAATGGCGAGTTGTAGGAGACACGTCGCGGTTGTGACTATGTTCTTGTTCTCACGCGGTGGCCTCCATCTCAATCATAATGGTGACTCTGTTCTAGTTCTCACACATTAGCCTCCATCTTTGTTGCGGTAGGGACTAGCGGAGAGTCTTTGTGTGATGATAGGTCTCTACGCAAGTTTCGGTCCTTAGTGGAACAAATTTTAAGAATTGGAAAGAGAACATGAAAATTGTTCTTGGCTGCATGGATTTTGACCTTGCATTAAAGATTGAGATTCTCCTACAGACTCTAATACCTCTGAAGAGAGGAAAGACTATGAGAGATGCTTAAATCGCATGGGTCATTCTTTGCTCTATTCTAGGGTCAATTTAGCTTTAGTGCCTAAAAACCTTTGGTGGTTAGATTTGATGCAACTACTAACATCAATGTTTCAATGAAGGGTTGCATAAGCTACAAAAAATTAATTGATTTTGAAAGATGGATCTATGTTGGAGATGGCAAATCGATGGAGGTGGAAGTTATATGGTATTTTAGATTATTATTATTGTGCATTATTTTTTATTTGGATTTGAAGGACACTTTTTTTGTGTCATCATTTAAATGGAATTTGGTTTTAGTTTCCTTTTTGGACAAATTAGGTTACGTTGACTCTCGGTGAAGGGTGTGTGAATTTGTCCAGCAAGTGTATTGGGTCAATTATAGTACAACAAGGTCGTATCCACAAGGATTTGGTATGATAAAGAAAGTCTCCTAAAATTAGATGATGACAATTAGATTCTTAAGGAATAAAAAGGAGAAAAAAAATCCAATGAGAGCAATCATACTCTTAAGGAATAAAAAGTTCTCAAAATTTGATGAGAGCAATTAGTCTCTCAAGGAATAAAAAGGAGCAAAAATCTGGTGAGAGCAATCAAACTCTTAAGGAATAGAAAATCTCATAAAATCTTATGAGAGCAATTAGTTTGTTAAGGAATAAAAAGGAGCAAAAATTCGATGAGAGGAATCAGACTTTTAAGGAGTAAAAGATCTCCTAAAATCCAATGAGATCAATTAATCTCTTAAGGAATAAAAAGAAGCAAAAATCTAATGAGAGAAATCAGACTCTTAAGAAATAAAAAGTCTCTTAAAATCAAATGAGAGCAATTAGTCTCTTAAGGAATAAAAAGGAGCAAAAATCCATTGATAACAACCAAACTCTTAAGGAATAAAATGTCTCTTAAAATTCGATGAGAGCAATTAGTCTCTTAAGGAATAAAGAAAAACTCCTAGAAGAACAAAGAACATCTTGAAAGATTTTTAAGAAAATTGATAGTCTCCCAAATTTCAATAATAGTTGGTTAAACAAACAAGTCTCCCAACCCATTTGATTGAGCAAATAAGTCTCCCAAATTTTGATGGTAGTTGGTTCGACAAACAAGTCTCCCAACCCATTTGGTTGAGCAAACAAGTCTCCCAAATTTAAATGGTAGTTGGTTGAGAAAACAAGTCTCCCAAACCATTGGGTTGAGCAAACAAGTCTGCCAAACCATTGGGTTGAGCAAATAAGTCTCCCAAATTCTGGTGTTAGTTGGTCGAATAAACAAGTCTCCTATGAAATCACCTTCTAAAGGATCAAGAAGTCTCCTATGAAATTATCTTCTAAAGGAGCAACAAGCCTCCTAGAAGCAATCAATCTCTTGAGGGAAAAAAAAAGGCAACCTAAAATCAATGGAGCAAATAAACTCCTAAGAAGTGCTTTACAGTTTTTCAGGGGATCAGAGGTATATATATATATATATATATATATATATATATATATATATATATATATATATATATATATATATATATATATATATATATATATCAAGAAACATGATTTTTACTTGGTCAACAACATTAAATCATCCTTGAAACAACATTAAGCCATGGACAAGAACTTTTTAACGGTTCATATTCTCAAACAGTACAAACTACAAAATGTGATATTAAGATCGTCATGCACCTTAGTAGTTCCTTTTTGGAGATCCAAGATTGTTTGGGCTTATAATAGAAGATATATTATTTGAGTCAATAATTAAAAATAAAAATCTTAAGGGCCTAAATTGGTAAACTCTTGACGGCTTCTTCTTGTCCTATGCATATAAATGCTCAGATTGGGGGATTGTGTGGTAATAAGCCCAACATTAGTAAGAGTTTGATCAAGAAATGTTGATTTATTGGCCATTTATAGAAGGTTTCAAAGGGAAAGTAAAGAGTTGTATATTGAAGAACATGGAGAGAAGAATTAAAAAAGAAGGTTATCTAATATTAACAAGAGAAAACAAAAAGATTAGCGAAGAAGAGAATAAAAGAACAGTAAAAAAAATAAAATCCGATGAAAACTAATTATATTATTTGCCTTGTTTTTACACTAATTAATTGCCTTGTTTATCATTACCAAAACTTGGACAATGAAACAACACTGAAATATTTAAGACTTACCTCAATATTCCTTCTTATTTCAAGATTAAGATTATTCAGTTCTAAAACACATCTCACAACTTAACAGGTGAATAAATTCACCTTACTTTCATACCAAATTATTAACAAAAAATCACACATATAAAGGAGATTTAAAAAATAATTATTGATATTGTTGTTGTTGATCCTTATATTTTAGTACACACCAATGCATACCAATATTTTTTTCACAAAATTTATAAAATGGATAAGTGTGAATAAGAAGCAAATTACATTACAACATAATAATCAGTATTTATCTAATAGAAGTACTAATACTGTAATTTCTGAAAAGAAAGTAGTTTCTATCCTAACCTTAATATTAAAAAAAAAAATTCATTGACTAAACCAACATAAATAACTAATATTAGAGAAGCATATATGTCCTAAAACTAAATTAATAAGTCATCATAAGATTAAATAGGAGAAAACGTAATCATTAATAATTAATTTTGATGATTAAATACAATAAACAAAACTTATCGAAGAGCATCTTGGATCTCATAATATTAAGATAAAATAAAGGGGTTAAATATGTTTTGGTCCCTCAAGTTTTAGTAAATTTTGGAATTAGTCCCTCATCAAAACTTTATACCAATTTAGTCCTTCATCTTTTAAAATGCGTGAATTTAGTTCTTTTAACCAAATTTTGTTAAGTTTATTTGACGTTTCAAGTGCATTTCATGATAGTATTTAAGTTAACATTGAAACAAAAATGTGTCGAACAATGTAAATAATTTAAATACTATCATGAAATGCGCTTGAAACGTCAAAAAAAACTTAACAAAATTTGGTTAAAAGGACTAAATTCACGCATTTTGAAAGATGAAGGACTAAATTGATCAAAAATTTTGATGAAGAACTAATTCCAATTTTCATTGAAACTTGAGAGACAAAAACATATTTAATCCTAAAATAAAGTGGACACATACATGGGTATAAAAAAGCAAATTATAATTAAATAATAGTAGAAAGTTGTTTACGGTTCATAAACCATTTGCTCATACCATAAAACCAATTTCTGATGTAATTGCTGGAAAGCAAATATAATGCTGTAATGCTGCTGTCAATGTCAAGCTGAAGCGAAGCAACAGGGACCTTTTATATATTCATAAACCAACAACAGAAACTTTAGCCAGTAAAAAAGTAGCTTCGATTTATGGTCACTTTTTGGATATTTTAAAAGGCCAATATTTAAATTTATTTCGTTTACAAAATCAATTATTTAATTTTATTACGACCATCACACATTCACAGTAACCATTAACACTTTAATATATGTAGCTTATATTATTACGGTTCAGCATTGAATAATAATAAATAATGTAGTGGATGGATTATTTATTTTTTACTTAATTAAATTTAAAATATATCAAATTTATATAAAAATTCAAATGCTTTTAATTGAGTTATTATAAAAGAAATTTAATGCTCAAAATATTTTTTTCATTTTTCATTTATTATTTGAAATTTGTTCTCAGTTAGTTCTTTTCTCGTCATTAATTTCTTCCAATGTATTAGTTAATTTGTGTATTGCTTTTTAAAAGGGAGCTGGTCAATAAATTAAAAAACAAAAATAGATACGAAAAATTTAAGTTAATCCGAGATCTGCAAAAAGATAAAAGTAATAATTATAGTCTTGTTTGATTATAAACGAAACTTCAGAGTAGTTAGATAAAATAAAAATATTAAATGTTTTTTATAATTACTCGATTAAAAAATATTAAAAAGAATTACTTACATCTTACATATTAAAGGTGAGAAATTAGAAGAAAGAGGGTGCTTAAGGAGGATGATGCGCTGGCAGTGACGGAAACCAGAGAGTGAAAATCGGCATAGTTTTCTATTCCGATAGAGAAAGCGTTAACGGCTAGAAGAGAAGGAAGAGGAAACATAAAATGGAGGTTCAAATTCCATTCTCATTCAGCTGAATTATCCATCACAGAGTATTCCAACTCCCTCTCCTTCGTGAAGAGGGAGCTCCGCTTCTGCTTCGGATCGGACCTTTCTCTCTCTCTGCACTGTTCGTTTCCCTGCCCCACTTTCATCTTCCAGATCTGCATTTCTTATTCGTTATTCCGTTTAATTTTCATTTCTTTCCTTCTTTCAGCACCAAGATGGTTGCCCAGAAATTCCTCGTGGATTTGAACAAGCCTCTTGTGTTCCAGGTAAACCCAGTAACGTGCTTTTCAATCTGCATTTTCAGGAATCGTCACGTGTCTTTACGTTTTCTCTCGCTCACAGGTTGGGCATCTTGGCGAAGACTACGATGAGTGGGTTCACGAGCCTATCGTAAGCAAGGAAGGCCCTCGCTTTTTCGGGAGCGATTTTCTGGAGGTACGCACATTCCTATCCGTTATCCATTTTCGTTTTTTTTTTTATCAGATTGTCACGTTGGATCGAATGTTAGGTTAGCTAACGTTGTCGTGGTTCTTCATTGGGACAGTTGTTCACGCGCACTGCGTGGTGGGTGATTCCGACCGTTTGGTTGCCTGTTGCGAGTTGGTTCATTTCTAATTCTGTAAAGTCAGACCTCCCTTCTGAACAAGTGGCTCCTTTCGTCCTTCTGGGAATCTTTGTGTGGACTTTGGCGGAATACACCTTGCACCGATTTCTCTTTCATGTTAAAACCAAGAGCTATTGGTGTGATTTCTCTCTTTCTCTTCACAACTTCTTAGCTAGTCTAGTTAATCTATCTCTGTATTCATGTGATCGATACAATCTATATGCATGAGATTGATTACTTGTTTCATAATATTGCATCAGGGGAAACACCTTTCATTATCTTCTCCATGGCTGCCACCACAAGCACCCCATGGATAGCTACAGACTTGTTTTCCCCCCTGTTGCAGCGGCTTTGTTAGCTCTCCCGGTAATTTCATTTCTTACCTCATAGAGAAAAAATCATGCTTTTCCATGCATTCAGAGTTGTTACCATGGTTTGAACTTGCGGGTTATGTGGTTCAAATGCGACTTAATTGTGCAATTGGTGACTTTAAAAACCTTTATAGCTTACCTCATACGGGAATCCAATGATTGCCCCTCACCCGGTCATGTAGGATCCGGCTTCTCTAAAGTAAAAATTCAAAGTATATCATTTCAGATGCTTATAACAAGATCAACGGTTTATATAATCATGACATGACTGCATTAGAATACCATCTGTTGATTTTCCCAACCACTTAGATTAGATTTTCTCAATTTACTGGAGTAAGATTCCATAATCTAGATAAATTTTTTGTTATGAGAAACTCTGTTTTAACATACATAAAAAGTTTCACTTGTTTTGCTGCATACAAAAAAGTTGCCAATTAGTTCATCAAGATCCAGTGTTATTATTATGGCTTCAAAAACCTTGTTGTAGATGCAATGCAATAAAATTCATTAATGCTGTGAAATATTGTATTTGTTCACGTACTAAGAATTTTTTTCTTTTACTTGCTTTTACGATGTTGAAGTCTGTTAATATCAGTTTTTGTTCGTGAAAGGAAATGCTATTAGAGGAGGTAAATGAATGTGAGGATCAAATTTGATATCTTGAGAATTTAAAATGCTTTCAATACTTTTGTCACTGAGAAAACAGTAGAATTAGTCTAATGAATTGTTCCCCTCATGAATCAAAACACAAAAGTAGCCTTATCAAGCAAATAGTTTTGTAGCTTCTGAAAGAACATCTTTATACCCGTGATCATATTCTGGTTGGAGCTTCCGAAAGTGACTGCTTCTGGAATGGCTTTGTTGATGTCACAGGGGAACCTAAGCACCACACCGTCTGTAATAGAGTTTGCAGATTTCCTCTGAAAACGGCCAGAAAACCTTTTTTTTTTAGCATTTTGTGACAATGATTGATTACTATAAAGATGTTGGTGATATTTAGAGATACCTCTATTCTGTGCCCGTTCTTTTCTAGCTTAACTTGATAAGCGGTTTCATGAGTTGATTTTGTTGCTTTTGTCTTCCGTGTTCAGATCTGGAACTTAGTGAAGCTTATGTGCACCCCTTCAATTGCTCCTGCCGTGTTTGGAGGTATTTTGTTGGGCTATGTGATGTATGATTGCACTCATTACTACTTGCACCATGGTCAGCCAAAATCTGAAGTTCCCAAAAGTCTAAAGGTAAAGCTCTTCCCCTCCTTTAGCTGTTAAATTGCAGGGTCCAATGTGCTACTGGAAGAATCATCTTGTCAATGAATAAAACTTGGGCTGTTTATCAGATGCATTTCATCAAAAAATTGGTCTTTGTATATAATTCGATTACAAATTGAAGGGCACTGAATTCATATGCCTTGAAATTGAGGCATTCATTTTCATTTTTAGTTAGCCTCTTAAACTGACCATAAAATATGATAGCATTCTCCTCTCTCCAATCTTCTAGAGATTTGTATTGTCTCATTTCTTCTGGAGCAAGATTGTTTCTCAGAGCATGATAAGCATGATGATGATTGCCTCTTTCTTTTTGGTCATGATATAGATTTTCTGTTGCTTATAATGTATTGGCAGCTATCTAAAATTATAAGCCAGGAAAAAGGCATATGGTAATTCCTTCATTATTTTGCAGAAATATCACTTAAATCATCATTATCGTCTCCAGAACTATGGCTTTGGGATCACTTCACCCCTGTGGGATAAAGTTTTTGGAACGGTTCCTCCTCCTCCATCAAAGAGTGATGTGAAACGTAGATAATTTACTGCCATCGTCACATTTGTTCATTGGTTAAGCATAGTATAATCAGGAGCTTCAAACGAGATATGTCGATAATTCATTATTCATGTCTTGGTTGTTTAATTATTTTGCTCCTCGATTGATGTTTCTGAGGGCTAACGTGTGCTACCATCTTGTGTCAAACATCCTGTAAAATCTTAAAAGGGTATCTAATTTTTTGCATAAAACTCGCCTCCGTTTGCATAGTTCTTTATGTTGCAACTCTGCTTTCTGTTTCTGTGTGAATCCTTTTACTTGGGATACCTAGTTCTGTACCTTAACTTCTAATATCAAAGAAATCAACGTAGACAAGCAAGTATCACCACAGTACCTTATGGTTTGACTCGTTTTATATTAAATAAAGGTGGGTTCACTATTTACTTAGCATGTTTTTTCTTTTTACAAAATAACTTCAAATTCATTTTATTATGTTTTTGTCTCTAAATAGTTACTTTTAAATTTTACTAGGATATAGGGTTTAAGGTTCAGGTTCACTGTTTACTTAGTATTTTTTTTCTTGTCTTTTTTATAAAATAAATAAAACTTAATTATGTTTTAAGTTTTCGATAAATTTCGAAACTTGAGTCTCTAATAATTTTATATTTTATAAGTTTATAATATTATAGTATCATAATTTCAAAATTTCTAAACTTTGATTTTATTATTTTTGTAATTTTACAATTTCATAATTATATAATTATATAATTTTATATTTTTTTAAATTTATAATGGCTGAATTATAGAATGTAAAATATTAACGGTAATATTACATAATTAAAAATTATGAAATTAAATTATAAAATTATATTTTTTTGTTTTACATTCAATAATTTAGTAATTTTATTATTATTTATTTATCTAATTTTATATTTTATAATTTTAATTTGTTTTAAAAATAATTTTCATTAAATACAGGAAATCCTAAAAGAAATTCTCGTTATTAAAGTCTCTTCATAAAGTATGTGTAAATTCAATTGAAAGATGGACTTAAAACATAAGTCAATAATTAATATCAAAAGTGTTTGGTTAAAGATGAATAAAAAAGTAAAAGTTAGTATTTTTAAAATAAAAATTAATGTTAATATATTATTATTATTATTACTATTATTATGAGATAGTTTGCCGTGAAAAATTACGAGAAATCTCAATTCATTCATACATGGGACAGCTTTTGTTATGGATAATTATATTATTGATTGTATTAGGCTTTAGGGTTGTTTTTATGTATTTTCTTTTTTTCTTGAACTAACAGTTTTTCTTGTGACGTTTATTGATTTTTTTTAGCTTTTATAAATTTCCATTTTATCAAATAATAATAATAATTATTATTTTTAATTTGTTTTTTTATATTTTATTTCTTAAATACCAAATCGGCTCGAAAATATCTAGTTCAGCCCAAAACTAATGTCCTGTCATAATTTAATTTTTGGATTGGGGAATAGATATAGGGAGGGGCTTCTGAGTGCATCTCCAATCATTTCTCCTTCAGATCAACCAAAGTAGGTGACGATAATTAGAAAAAGCTATTGACCTTCTCATGTTTTTTAACTCAAACCCTGCACCTCCAAATTTATGTTTTGAAAATCTCTTCAAGTTCTCTTCTCTAAGAGTCTAGATTTTTTATTAATTTTTTTTAATATTATTCTCTACTGAATATTAAAAATATATTATATTGATATTTTAAATATTTTTTTAATATATTTTAAAATATCAAAATTAGTGATAATCAGTGTATTATGAAAGTACAATAAAAAAACAACACACTAGAAGAACAGTAAAAAAAAATGAACAAAGAATCCAAATTTCCTTTCTAACCTCCTCCAACGACATTTTGCCCTAATGTTTTGTTGTGTTGCTCTTTGTTCAACATCAACATTGTGGTCCCTCTCTGTTCGAAGTTGTACTCCATTATTCAGTAATCCCCACTCCTATCTTTCTCTTTCTCATTGTTCATTTGTATCATTCACATATTTATATGTATCTTGTTATTTTCATTGAAAATTTTATTTTTGATTGTATGTTCATGTCTTGTTGTGCTGAGTTGTTCAAAATCTTCTTAGTTGCATTCTTGATACATGTTGATTCAATTATTCATATACACTTCGATAAAATATGTTACTAAATATCAGATGTCAACATTCGATTTATATGATAAACAAATTTTGATATCCAATTATGCTCAAACACAGATATGTACATATGGTATTCTTCTGAAACAAATTTCGACATCCATTTGATAATCTTAAGAAAATATTGACAGTAAACTTTCGATATACAAAAAATTAGTTAAACACCAAAAGTCGACATTTGGTTACGACATGTACCAGATAGGGATGGGAACGGGACGGGGCGGACACGGGTTTCATTATCTCATACACATCTCCGTAAAAGAAATTCATCCTCATCCCTATATCCAAACTCAACGGGTATCAAACTTTTGTTTCATCCCCATCCCCACCGGGTAACGGATATAATCTCGTATCCATACCCATTTTCTTACTACTTCAATATTAATTTTAATTAATTTTTATAAAATAATAAAAAATTACGGTGAAGGAAACATAATATTATCAAATATTCAATATTGGAAGGATGTTTATTTCTTCGATATCAAATACTTTAAAGTAAATTATAATTGTTTACATTTTAGATTATAATACCAACTAAAATTTCATGAGAACCAAAACAATTATTAAATTTGCAAATATTAATAAAACATTTAAAAATATTTTTTTTAAAATATAAAAGAAAAACAAAAATTCAAATTAAAATATATTTTAAATGTTTGTTTACCTCAATCTTTTAAATTCTAATGAATCTCTTTTTTATACACCAATAAAAGTTATAATACATCATTTGATCAAAATGATACAAAGAACAAATAATAATTGTAAGACCCACTTTTATTGAGTGACCTAATGTTAAGGGCTGCCTCATTGTTGGACCTAAAGGGTTGGCCCATAGGGTGCCAAGGCCCCTAAAGCAGCTAAGGTTCCTCAATTGCAGGTCATTCTGAAAAATCAGTGCCCTAACTCACCCATTTTCTCTCCACAAAACCTCTGCTAGGGTTTCGAAGTATGCTCATATTCGCGTTCAGCTTGACCTTGGTTCGGCTCACTTTTGCATGTTTAGTTCTAGAGCTGCTGTGCTCCGTGGTTCAGTGTCGAAGTCTCGTATAACCCCTTTTCAGGTAAGGGAAGCTATGATTCGCTTGTATTGTTTGATTTGTTGCTTGTTTTGTTTTCATTTCATGATGGCCTAACTTGATTGATGATTTAATTGATTGGAAATCGTTTGAATGTCATTTTGGCCTGAATGCTTATCTGTTGCGCACGAGAACAGTGGTGAGTACTGTCTTTCTCGCCCAAGCAAGCGTGTCTCGCCTAGGCAAGATTAACAGAGGCTCGCCTAGGATCTTCTGCTTGAACTGTCGCTCAGGCGACGAGTTTGCATTTTTGAGCGAGGGTGATCTCGCTTAGGCGAAAAGGGACTCGCCTGAGCGAGAGATCGCAGAAGCTGTTGTCCCATTCCTCGAGCCCTCGCCTAGGCGAGAAGGGGCTCGCTTGAGCGAGACCTTTTAGCTTGAGCGAGACTGGAGACAGGTTTTGGTACTATTGTTGAGTGATTCACTGATGTGTTGCTTGCTTGTCTTATCTAAATGCTTTACTACAAGGGTTGAGGGATGATGCCATGGTTACGGTATGAGGTTGAGATGGAAATAAGATGTTGCTTTATTGTGTATGAATTGGGAACTGTGAGTTGTATGATTGGCTGTTTATATACATATGCATGTCAACATGATATTAGTATTTATGGGAACTCTCTGATTGGTTGGTGACACATATACAAAGTCTGAGAAGGACGTAATTCCATGACTCTTGTAGTGAGAGTTCATGGTAGTGCCTCACCTAATGGACGGAATCCCATGGGCCTTCCTATTGGGAGTCCCTGGTGGTGCCTCATTCATTGTACTTAATCCCACGAACCTCGAGGTGAGGGTTCATGGTGGTGCCTCACCTAATGGACGTAATCCCATGGACCTTCCTATTGGGAGTCCCTAGTGGTGCCTCATCTAATGGACTTAATTCCATGAACCTCGGGGTGAGGGTTCATGGTGGTGCCTCAACATAAGGACGTAATTCCACGGGGGTATCGTGGTGGTGCCTCAAGGCCAAGACGTAATTTCACGGAGGTCTCGTGGTGGTGCCTCATGTAAGGATGTAATTCCACGAAGGCCTCATGGTGATGCCTCACTGCTAGGACGTAATTTCACAGTTTGATGGTTGTGCCTCATCGTATGTATCCGGATAGTCAAGTCTAAATGCCTTAAGTGGTTTGGGTATATCATGTGTGGATATCTGTTAATTATGTTTGGTTTTGAACTTACCTACTGAGTGTTATAATATAAGGATTTGTTACACTAGCTTACCCTTTCGCTTGTTTGTATGTTGTGTGTGGCTTTCTCCATTGCGATGATCATTAATTTTATTGATGTGAGCAGATGTGAGAACCCCTGGCAGTGGTAATGATAGTAGAGATGCTGCAGCTTGATGGTTATGGATGGGTATTGAGCTCACTATGGGGCCCGTGGCTGAAGGAGTTTATTTAGTTAGAATTTCTCTTGTTATGGACAAAAACTTGTGCTATTTTTGAACTATTGTATTGATGATAAACAGTGTGGTGCCTCATTTTTTTTGTTATGAATATGTTTGGGGTACTGTGTACCTTCATATACCAATTTCCGTACTCTTTGGATATTTATATATGTGGCATTTTATTAAATTGGAATTATCTTTTTAAAATGGGATGTTACAATAATCATAATAAAAGTTTAAAATAAATTATAATTCTTTACATTTTAGATTATAATACCAAATAAAATTTCATGCGAATCAACTCACTTATTAAATTTACAAACATTAATGAAACCTAGTTGATAAAATTTAAAAATATTTTTCTAAAAATATAAAATGAAAACAAATATTCAAATTAAAATATATTTTAAATGTTTGTTTACTTCAATCTTTTAAACTCTAATGAATCTTTTATTTTACACTAATAAAAGTTATAATACATCATTTGATCAAAATGATACAAAGAACAAATAATAATCATAATAAAAGTTTAAAATAAATTATAATTGTTTACATTTTAGATTATAATACCAAATAAAATTTCATAAGAACCAACACATTTATTAAATTTGCAAACATTAATGAAACCTATATGATAAAATTTAAAAATATTTTTTTAAAATTATAAAAGGAAAACAAATATTCAAATTAAAATATATTTTAAATGTTTGTTTACTTCAATCTTTTAAATTCTAATGAATTTCTTTTTTATACACTAATAAAAGTTATAATTCATTACTTGATCAAAATGATACAAAGAACAAATAATAATCATAATAATAAAATTTTAACATAGATCTTATATCTTTTGAATTTCAATTATGTTGGATGATGATAAAAAAATATTTATGACAATTACATTAAATTTTTATATTGTAGTAAATAAAAGTTATTTATACAATTATAGTGAAAAAATTACAGTATGATTGATAATGAGTTAGAAAATAAAAAATAATTAGATAAAATATATCGAAATAGTATTCTACATAATGAAAATAAACAAAAAATAAAAATATTAACAAATTAACAAATGTTTACAAATAATTTGAGAGACTATTGAAAGAAATCGTACAAAGAAAAACAAATGTATAATTAAGGGTATGATAAGTTAAAAAATATCTTAGAGATTTAAGAAAACTTTTCAAATATCAACATATGTATACTCAGTGGCGGAACTTGGACTAAAATTGTAGGGGGGTCAAATTAGATTTGTTATATATAATTTTTTTAGAAGAAAAACTATTCATTTTTTTTCTCTTCATTTCCTCTTCTTATAACAAACACATATAATAGTAGAATTCAAAAAAATATTACTATCATTCGCTATTATATCATGATACGAATTCATGAATACCATTTTAGATAAGACATTCGTATCTCATCAATTTGATTTGGTGGTATTGTCAAATTTGATGTCGTTTTTTCCAGATCACATTCTATTGAATTGTTAAATTCATTATATGTAACTCTGATAACTTTAGATATTTGTTTTATATTGTCTTAAATTCTTGGTTCTTATTAAATTTCTCAAGCTTAGTTAACGTAAATGCATTTCTTTTTC
>Ga0214544_1002000_pt1 | contig 42964 bp, 18 predicted proteins | sample CNSS3metaG_FD_160074 | JGI IMG/M metagenome (GOLD analysis project Ga0214544, IMG submission 160074) | Root nodule microbial communities from cowpea collected in UCLA plant growth center, Los Angeles, California, USA - CNSS3 | ecosystem: Host-associated > Plants > Roots > Nodule | place: USA...
TATAACCTTAAGCATTGTATTAAGTTAACTTTGAGTTGTAATATTTAAGTTGTCCCAAGTCAAGTGAGATTGTGAGAGAAACTTCTTTGCTCGTGGATTAAAGTTTGTTAATGTTTTATTTAAACCATGTTAATTTTTTTTTTCGTTTTTCTTGCTCTTTATGTTTCTCTAGTTTATTATTATTTTCAACACCTCTAGTTTATTATTATTTTCAACACCTACAATGTACCTATTTTCTACGTGTTTGTATGAGTTTGGTTCTTATTGTAAGGCCCACTTTTCGTTATGCCCTTTTATTTAAAGGCTGCCCCAAACTATTGGGCCTTAGGGCTGGCCCAAAGGGGGAAAACAGACCTAAGTCTGTCCTAACTCATTCTTCTCTTCTCACTTTCAGAAATAACAGCCTTACTCCGCCCTCCTCACGAAAACAGTGCTCTGCTAGGGTTTAGAGCTCCATCATCTTCAAGCTAGCTCAAAACCACTTTCTACTCCATGTAAGTACTTTTACTAGCTCGTACTCGTCTCCGTTATCCCTCTTCGTATTTTTCCAGTTAGGGTTTCATAGTAACCCATCTTGTGTTTTTGTTCCTTTATTTCTTCCAACTCCTCCATTCGTTCCTAGAGTTGTTGTGCTCTCTACGCTTGGCTGCCAAAGCCCTTTTTCTTACCCCTTTCCAGGTAAGGGAAGTTAGAACTTGTGTCTTAAGCTTTATTGATAAGTTCTATGGCCATTTTCGTGATTCTTGAATGCATGATTGAAGTTATGGTGAAATAAATGTGGACTGTGTGTGGTGCGATTGAATGTTTGGTTTGTGCGTGCGTGAACAGTGGAGGGTCCTGCTTTTCTCGCCCAAGCGACCTATCTCGCCTAAGCGAGATTCACAATACTCGCCCATTTTTGCCTCTGTGAGCTGTCGCTCAGGTGAGGAGCTCCAACTTTGAGTGAGAGCACGTCTCGCTCAGGCGAGGAGGTCTCGCCTAGGCGAGAGTGCGTGACAACGCCACTGTTTCATTTTTGAGCCCTCGCCTAGGCGAAGGGAGCTCGCCTGAGCGAGAGACACTCTCGCCTGAGCGAGACTCTTCTGCCTGAGCGAGAGGTTGGGCGAGAGAACGCACAGGTTCTGTTTTTCTCTACTTCTCTGGTTTGATTACTATAATGTTGGGTGTTTTGGGTCTGTTTAAAGCATGAAATGCATGATGGGTATGTATGGGATTGATTCATGGATTTAATATGATGAGTTGGTTATGGAGTTGATATGAAATATGGAGGGATTCATGGAAAATGAATGATAATCCTTGGCATGGTATTGGCATGATGTACAATCCTATATTTGTGGATTTGGGAAGGATGAGTTGTGGTTGACTCAATACGAGATATGAATGAGGGATGGTTACAAAGATTGTTATGAAATTGACATGTGTGGTGAATATTACATGATTGGTTGAATATGTATAGTATGTGGTCAGTACGTAAATCCTTGAGATCTCTAGGTGAGATTTAAGGGTCGTGCTTCAGTGGTCAGGATGTAATTCCATGGCCCTTGTTAGTGGGTGTCCATGGTGGTGCCCCATCTATATGGTCTGGTAAGGATTCAAGGTAAGGTTGCATCCTAACACTCTAAGGAGTTAGTTAGTCTCACTTAGAGTGGACTGACTCTTGTGGTGAGAGTAGAAGGAGGCCTGAAACTCATTAAGAACTAACCTTGTGTGGGGGAGATTGATTCATTGTAACACTTGTAACACATAGCTCAGGGGTGAGCAGAGGTATCCGCCACAAGTGCAAGCATCTGTTGAATCCAACTAGATTATATGTATCCGGATGAGTTGAGTCTTAATGTATTGATTTGAGGAGTCATAACATGCTTGGATGACATATGTATAATTGACTGTGAAAGTATATTTGATTGCATGATAAAACCACTTTTGGCTCTAGCTTACCCTTCTGTTATTGTTGTGTGTTCTGCTGTGTGGTACTCTTTTTTGCGATGATCATCAACTTGTTGATATGAGTAAATGCGAGGAACACCCGTGGTCAACAGGGAGGTGATGTTTCCGCTGCTTAGCCTTTGGATTGACTTCTGCTTTTGGGCTTTTCATTTAGGGCTAAGGCCCATGTATTGCTTTCTCTGAGAATTTGTTTAAGTCATTATCACTTCTTACTTTACTTTGTACTTGACATCGTGGTGTGCCTCTTTTATTCGTCCTTTAAGAAGTTGGAATATCTGTGGGAGTGACATTATACTCTATTATTCTCGCTTCTTATATTATACTGTGTGACATATTCTTTATTTAGCTTTATTAAATAAATGGAGTGTTACACTTATCTAATGAATTTGTTATCTATTTAACAACATTCTATATGTGATTTTGTTTTTACAAATTACCTTCTATTGACTAACGGTGCGAATTATGATATAATCATTTTCTATGTATGTGATAGATGATCGTTTTGAATTTATATACGAGCAATTTTTACTACTAATATCTCAAACTGGGGCACCCACCAAATTACCCTACATCACATACTATAATATAAGGGGAATGTTAAATTGCATAACAAGTTATTGTGAGATCAATATCTAACAAATTGAGCAGTTTCTCTTAAGTCACTTTAAACTCTGTAACAATAATAAGAAGATTGAAACATAGTTTTGACCACAACTAATAGAAAGAGGTTTTATTGATTATAAGTGCACACTAATACAGAGCAGACACACCAAAGTGTCTATCCAACCATAAATAACCCAAGACAGAAAAAACCCAAGCTAAATTAATACAAGGCCTCAAACTACCATATTTAAAGTGCAAGTTTTTATTGGGTAAGTCCACGAAACTCCTCTATTTTGAAAAAAGTGCTTTCTTTATTCCATCAATAACAGCATACACCTTCTTTTCATCAGGAAGTGTTTTGGATACGGCCTCTCTCTCCATGCATCTCTTGGCCCAAGCAACGAGTTTAGGACATTCTGTGTCCATTTTGAAGTTACCATATGTCTCATACGTATAGAACCAACTATAAAAGGGGATCAGATCAACATCAACAAAGCCAAACATGTCGCCCCCAAAAAAAGGTTTGTCTCCAAGTGTTTCTTCTAGTTGCTTAAAGATAGAGATAAACTCCTTTTTCCATGTCTCATGCTCCTCTCCACTGGAAAGCCACATTTTCCTCCATGTATCATACACCTGCATTCAATAACCAATATCACAAAATCAGAAATCGTTGACAAAAACAAAATTTAAAGCAGAACAAAAAGAGATGAGATGACAACAAACCAAAAGCACATACCTTTTTGTCAATGTAATCGATCCAGAATCTGGCTTGAGCCCTCTCATAAGGGTCAGAGGGCATGAGTTGAGGGTTGTGATTCCATATCTCATCGATATACTGCAGTATTATTGCAGATTCACAAATGGGTTTTCCATTATGGATCAGAACTGGAATCTTCTTGTGAACAGGGTTCATCTGCAGAAGCAAAGGGCTCTTGTTTCTGAGATCCTCTTCCTTGTATTCGTACTTAACACCCTTTTCTGCCAATGCAATTCTAATCCGCATCCCAAACATGCTGGCCCATGTATCCAACAGAACAACCTCGTCCGCCATCACTGCACGGACAGGATCACCAACTCCAACTCAGGTTGTCAACTGGCTTTGCTGCTAGATGCTTTGGACTAGCAGAAGAGGTGATGATATTTATAAGGAATAAAAAAGAAATCAATGTGGAGATAGTTCTGGAATGTTCTTCTTGAGCAAAGACTATACCGTACGTGTTTGCAATCATGTGGATCTCGTTTACCTAACCCTTATCTACAATTTGATCCGCGCAATGAAAGAAATTATTTTTAAGACTACAAAATTTTATTTTTATTATAATTAAAAATAAATTAAAAATAAATATCATTTTTTAAATAATAGTGATAAATTTAATTTAAAATAAATTTAATTTAAAATAAATTTAATTTAAAATAAGAAATATTACTTAATAATACACGTGTTCAAAGAGTTTTAAAAAATAATTTTGACATAGATGTACAAAAATTTTAAATATAATATTATTTTTAATATTCTATTACTTATTTTAAGTTTGTTAATGATAATATCGAATTACTTATTTATTGTTTATATAATATTTTACATTTTACATTATTATATGAATGTTGTTCAGAAAGTTAAAAAAGTTCCTTAAAAGCTTATTTTATAATTTTTTATTTTGAATTTTAAATATAATTTTTGTTACTATATTTTTACAGAGTGTTTTTGCAATTTCAAATCTCATTCAAAATTGATTATCAAATATTTTGAATTTTAAATTTTTACTTGACAACAGGAATCTTAGTTTTATAAAACGGTTAAAATTGAAATGGTAAGTTATTTTTATCTTGAAAAGTTTAAGGAAATTATAATTTTAAATTTTTAACAATACAATTATTTTATGTTATTGAAATTATTATTTAATTTTAGTATAATTATATTATAATTTTAAATGAAATATTATTTTTAATAATTTATTATTTAGTTTAATAGCAATGGTTTTAATGTATTATAATAAATTATTAATTTTTAAGATTAATTAATTATTATGATGGTTACATTTATTTTTAAAAGGATAATATTGTATAAGCATAATTTTACCACATATAATACTTTGATGATGTTTAACTAAGAATACTTTCGTTGGTCTTATATCTATACATATATTGCTAGTAGGTAAAATAAAAAGTATAATTATTCATATATTGAATGAAAATTTTCTACAATAACCAATAAAAAGACTATATATTGTTTTTTGTAAAACAGCCTTTATATAGAAAAAATGAATTTCGGATACACGTTATAAATATAATACTGATATTAATGCTTATAATTAAAAATTAATTTTGATGATAATTAAAAAATATTTATTTATATTTATTTTTAAAGAAAGTATTTTATATATAATGTTTCATTTTTTTATTCTTAAATATTTTTTCATAATTTTTTTCATAAATTTATAATTAAAATTATAAAATATGGGACACAAATTATTATTTTTACTAAATAGTAGTAAAAACAGTTTATCTAGATATTCAGTGTATTTTGTTTTATAGCTTTTTTTATTAAAAACACGTTTAAAATATAGTTTTTTTCTATGTTTTCGTTGTAATATATTTATTATATAATTTTATTAATATATATATATATATATATATATATATATGTATATGTATATTAAATGTTTAAAACTTATCTTTATAAATTAAAATCGTGAATAATTTGTAATTAACATAAAAAAGTATCTAGTTATTTATTTAAAATGAAATTATTTTTAAACACTAATTATAATTTAATTAGAGCTGATTTTAATTTTCATAAGTAATTAAAATACATTGATCAAATAAAAAGTTATATTGACTTTTTCATTGAATAATTATTTGGAAATTTTTTTATGGTAATCTAAATTTAAATATTTTTTATTATATAAAAATAATTTTGAAATTTGTATGTTGATTAGTGTGACATACCATTTAAAACACTATCAAATAACACATAACATAATATAATATAAATGTGTGACGACAAAAAGTATAAGAGAATAACAATACAATCCTTCAAGCTATACAACACGAGTTTAAACAAAAATTGCTCCTCTGAGCAGAACAGAAAGACATATAAGTTCTCAAAAAGAATACTACACTGATATCAAACTAATGCATTCTACTCTAAGCAGCAACATCATCTTCCTTAGCTTAGTCAAGATCAACAAGAGCCCCCTCATCTGCTCTCACTAATATTGGTGATCATCGTAAAAAGAAAAACAACAAGAAATACAAACACAAAAGAGAGACGGGTAAGCTAGTGAAAATAAAATTAATATAATAGATAAATCAACATATTATCTAATGCTATATACAATTGAGAACTAACAAATGACAAGTTTTTCAATTAAATAATATTTCTGAACCAGGGTAAGCTAGTGAAAATAAAATTAATATAATAGATAAATCAACATATTATCTAATGCTATATACAATTGAGAATTAACAAATGACAAGTTTTTCAATTAAATAATATTTCTGAACCACTTTCATTCAAAAAATGTACCACAATCAGTAAAAACACTTATGTGTCACTCATACAGAATTTTGAGGCTACAAAAATTAAATCTAAATGAATAACCTCTCTCATTCTTTTCTTCTCACCCTTCGTCTCACTCACACAGAACATCATTCTCTTTCAACACAACTCTTCAGCTTCATCTCTCTCTTTCTCACTCACACAGAACACCATTCTCTTTCTACTTTCAACACAACCTCTTCTCTCTTTCTCACTCACACATTCAGATCTCTTCTTATTTTTGCTTTTTTACGAGTCTTCATCTCTCTCTTTCTCACTCACACATTCAAATCTCTTCTTATTTTTGCTTTTTTACGAGTCTTCATCTCTCTCTTTCTCACTAACACATTCAAATATCTTCTTAATTTTGCTTTCTTCTTGAGTATAGTTTGCTTTGATCTTAAATTTGTTTTTGTTTGTTTTCGTTGAGATAAATGAAATGAGGAGAGGATAGGTCAGAGGCAAGACTCTGAAGCACAAAACTTTGAACAAGATTTGATCTTTTTTGTTGCAGAATGACAATAATATGTAAAGTTTTGATTTTTACTCAGTTTTCGGTTATTTCATCTTTCTCAATGAAAAAAAAAATCATCTTCTTTCTATTTTTGCTTTTATCTAACTGAAGTTTTAGTTGATCTTAACTTTGTTTTGGTTGGAATGCTTGAATGAAAAGATCGAAGAGAGGCAAAACTCTCAAACAACACTAAAGGTAGAAGTTTTCCTTTTTCTCACGGATCTTTTCTTCTACTCCCACATCTGAATATTTTCTTATGTTTTTTTCTCTGATGAATGAATGTTTTCAAGCAGATGGAGATGGATGAACGGTTTCAAAGACACAATAAGGTAGAAGCTTTTGTTCTTCTAGCGGATATTTTCTTCTTCTCCCAGATCTAAATTCTTTTTTATGATTGTTTTACTCTAATAAAGGAATGCTTTCTAGCAAATGAATGAACCGTTTCAAGAACACACCAAAGGTAGAAGTTTTTCCTCTTCTCCCAAATATTTTCTTCCTCTCTTAGATCTGAATACTTTTATATGTTTTTTTTCCTCTGATGGATGAATGCTTTTTGCCAAATGGATGAAGTGTTTGAAGAACACAATAAAGGTAGAAGTTTTTGTTTGAAGAACACAATAGATTATTTCTGTGATGATACAAACTACTTTTGATTTTTAAAAAGTTTGATTTTTTTTGTTGTGTTTATGATTCTCTATTTAACTTTGTTTTTGTTTTAAAGATAAAAAAATATTGGAGATGCATGTGTGCCTTGATATGAAAAGGTTTGAATTTTACCGGCAGAAGGACAAAGATCATTCCCCAGTTTTTTCAAAGGTTTGATTTTTATCAATTTCATTCTTTTTTTTTGTTTATGTGGGTTATTCTTTTCTCTTCTTATATGGTTTGTAATGGTTGATATTTTTATCTTAGAGCATCTATGTTTTTGTTTTCAAGATTAATGAAATCTTCAAGAAGGAGAAGATGAAAAAACTTTTGAAGCACAAGAACGAAGATCATTTTTAAAAGGTTTGATTTTTACTAGAAGGACTAACATTTTTGAGATGAATGAAATCTTCAAGAAGGAGAAGACCGAATATTTCTTCAAAGCTAAAGGCAAGGCTATCAAGCATAAATACAAATATCTTTTTTAGAAGGTTTGTTCTTTTTCCATTTCTTTTTAAATCTTAGTTTCTTCTACTGTCTTTATTTTTTTTTTCTTTCGGGATACAATTTTGTTTAATCCATTTAAGTTTCATTTGCGTCAAATTCAACTCACTGATTTTTGTGTTTTCCTCCTTCTTTAATTTGTTCTTCCAAAGTATTTTCTTTTTTGTTTAACATGTTAAAGTTGGAGTTTTACAATATTAGGATTTTTCTTTGCATTAAAATCAACTTACTATTTTTTTTATGCTCCTCCCCTTCTTTGATCTTTTTTTTTTCAACTATGAATTTGTTTAAGTAGTTAAAGTCTCTGGGTTTTTTTTCATCAGATTCAATTCATGGTTTCTTTTCTTCTTCTTCTAATATGTTTTTTTTTTACTTTTTGTTTTTGACTACCTTTTTGTTTAACCCATTAAAGTTTTAGTTTTTATGTCATATTTGATTCATCATGTTTTTGTGTACATCTTCTTATATGATTTTTGTTTTTTTGTCTTTTGTTCTTCCAAATTTTCTTCTTTTTCATAGAACACAACTACAGTATTTTCTAACAAGATGAAAATGGTGGGTGTTTGACAAGAGTGAGGCAGCCAAAAGGTATTTGTTGAAGATGCAAATGTGTGTCTAAAACATCTACATATTGCTACGAACTAGAGTCGTCAAAGTGGGTCAGAACCTGTGGGCCAACCTGGCCCACCACGGGTTTGGGTCGGGTAGGGTTGAAATTTTTTTAGAAATTTCATTATGGGTCAATTTTTGACTTGGCCGACCAAGAACCTGACTCACCCGAGTTGAACTCGTGGTGAGCCGGGTTGGCCCACCAGCCCATATAGTCACACACATTATATTGGGCTTTGCAATGTTGGGTTATTTTTTTTAACCAAACACATTAATGGGTTGGCAAATGGAAACCTAACTTTAACTCCAAATAGTAAGGAGATTGACGTTGCATCTCAACTCAACGACCAACATCAATTGCTACTCAACAAGCATATAACTTTGCATCCTTCACTCACTATTGGGCTATTTTTTTTCTTCTATTAAACTGGTATTATTGATTATATAAGCAATCAATTTATAATCTCATGTTTAGATGGGGATAAAAAAGATGCTTCAAGAGATGAAAATGTTATGGATTTATCCATTCAAGACTCTAATATTATAGTTGGATAAGTGACAAGAATGCTTTGGTCTTATATAGTAATTTGTATTTTTTTTAATTTTGGTTTGTATTGTAGTTTAACATCATTTTGGATTGTATTTAGATTGTATTGAAGTTTATTTAAATTTTAATCCAAATTATAATTTATGACTTAAGAAAAAAAAATTATATTTTATTTTAATTAAATGGGCTAGTGAGCTAACCCGTTTAACCCACCAACCTGTGGTGGGTCGAGCCAGATTTGAAGTTTTTTGGCTCGCTAACAAGTGAGTCGGGTTGGGTTAGCCCACTAAGTGGCCAACCCGTGGTGAGTCAGGCCAACCCGGGCCGGACGACCCATTTTGACAACTCTACTAAGAACATAAGAGCACACAAACCTATGTGGAAAAACTTAATCTTCGTGTAGACAGAGGTTGGAAAAAGGCATCATGGAGAAGGCGTGTATTGAAGATATAACATTCATTTAATGTCTTGGGAGAGTGCATTGTCCCAAAAAAACAGAATTGGTGGTCTTCATAATTAATGTTTTGAAGTAGTAAATATGACAAGATGACAGCTTTAGAAACCTTTACAAAGTTTCTTGGACAAGGTAGCTATTTTTGCTAAAATAAATTAAATTGAAAATTGTAATACAATAAATTAATTAGGATTTGGTGTGGAATTTACCAATATTACACGACTAAAATGTTTTCTAACCTTGAGAGTGAATATTTTCAAATATAATATTTAATGTTATTTTATAATATAATATTTACTATTTAATAATTATAATAGTGAAGTAAATGCAAATCATAAACTACATTTTATTTTTATAATAAATGCAGATTATAAAGGTAGAATCTAAATTTCTAAATTTTCGAACAAAGTTAAAATGAAGTTGCTCACTCAATAAATTTGTCTCATTAATGATAATATAGATGTTTTGAAAACTTCAGGGTAGAAGAAAGATTTACAACTAACAAATATTTTTCTATAAGTGTTAATATTTTATCCTCTTCTATGGAAAAATTTAGGTATTTATTAATTTATTTTAAAAATAGTCATTATATATTACACTTTTTGTTTATTAATTAATAATAATATTAATAAAGACAAATAAAATTACTTGCCTTAAATACATTTAATTATCAAATTAAAAATTATGAACTTTTTTTGACGTAGCTTACTAAATAAGCTTTTTATACTTTTCAAAACCTACTTTTCATCTTCCAAAATAAAAAAAGTTAGGAAGAATAATTTTTTTTTTGTCAGTTTCTTCTACTTCCAAGGTATATTTTCTCAACTTCTTAAAAATGAAGAAATTTTTGTCTCTTCCAACATGTTTTCGTCATTGATTAGCATTAATTATGAAGAAACCAATAACTTCTTGTGTGTCTCAATGCAATGTTTTATTTGAATTTATTGTATTATAATCTTAAATAGAATATATTTTAAAATTCTACCTACCTTTTTAAAAAACTTTATATAGGTTTCAAAAATCTTCTTAAAGTTCAAGGTAGCTTGTTGAATAAACTTTCAATGTCAATAATATAAAGAATAAATGAAAAACTTTTGGTCACATTGTCAATAAAAAAACTTCTCATATTATTTTTGTCTTCCAAGATTTATGTTATCAAATGTCAACAACTTTTCATCTTCCAAGAATCTTGCAAATTTCCCTCTTCCAACACATCATCTTTTTGAATTATGACTTCATTTATTATGAACAACAACAATTATGATTTGTGAAACTCAACGAATTGTGAAACATCAGTCAAACATATAAATAGGGTTTACGACAATCCAAAAAGTATTATTTATCAATTTTAAGTATATATAAAATATAAAATTTTTATATCATGATAGTTTTTGGAGGTGTTATCTGTTGTTTATTTATCATTAATCATTAACATTCAATCTTTTATTGTTGTTATATACTATTGTTGTTATATATTATTGATCAGTAATTAGTTTTAATAAAATTGAAAGGATGGCTTAAAAATATTGTATTGAAAATCAAAATATTCTTCCATTAATGTGTTTAGAAGATGATTGATCTAATATTACTTATTATGTTCATATTCTTAACCTTATACCAATTTATGATTAAATTTAAATATTAATTTAAGAATAAATTTATGTTTATGTAGAATTAATGTAATATTATCATTTTATATTTTGTATAATATTATATTCTATTGAATTTAAATTGGAAACTATTTTTTTTTCATTTAATATTCTTGAAAACCGAACTTTTCATCTTATTGTCGATTTTTTTCAAACATCAAACAATAGATAATATTAAGTAATATATTCCTCCCGTGTTTTTGAAAATAAATTTCAAAATTAATTCATTGGAAATCAAATCATTCTCTTATTTTAAATTGTGAAAAAATTCTCATAATATATATAATACTAATAAATTTTGGATTAAAATTTGAAATCGTCAGTAAGAGAATGTGATAACAAAATTTAAATTTAACATTTACTAGACTCTTTAGAGTCTAATCACAAGGGGTTATCACCCAATCAACCACAAGGTTAATCCCAATATGTCTCAGGCTCAAAACACCTCCCAAGACTAGGACCTTCTGCCACTCTCACCACATAATCATTTTACTCTAAGAGTGTAAGTGATTATCATAGTTTAGAATACCTTTCCTTATCTAGACATCTTCTATATCAATGCATACACTAACCACACCATCCAACATAGAATTTTCCTTGAAACTCTTTCATCATCAACATTCCACAAGTTATCATAAAACCATTATCATCATCATACTTCAAAAGGATCTTTCGACGGTTAACGAAGCGAGAATTTAAAATTTCGCGAGATGAGTTAGAGTTGAAAAGCCAAACTTTCCCAGCTAGACATTTGGCTCGCCCAACGAGTCTTCATAACACAGAAACACGAATTCTGCAATTTGACAACGTCAAATCAGCCTAAAATCCATTTTAAGCCCCATGTAAGTCAGAAACATGTCCAATTCCATGTTACAATCTCAATTCCCATGAAATTTATCTTAAATCACACGCATTCAACAAATCCCTACAATGCAATCATCAATCCAACATAATCAGCACATTCCAAAACGAAAATAAGTACAATCAATTTCAAAGAAAAAGGAGTTCTAGCTTCCCTTACCTTTAAATAACTACCAACTCTAAGAAAGGAAAACCCCAAACTGAAGAGGATGCAGGAACCCCAAAACTCAACCCTAGGATTCTGAAACACAGATTGCAAGTAAAAGAAAATGAGACCCTAGTCAGCCTTTAGACTTACTCGGAGAAGAAGGACGTTCAGTCAGAAAGATGAGGGCTTTGTAGTGGTCTCTAATCCAGTTTGTATTACAAAAAGGATGGAAGATATATAAGAAGAAAAATATCAGTGGTTTGAGAGTTAGTGAGAGGTAGAGAGGGAAAAAGGGAGACGATGGAAGGAAGGGTTTCTTGAGAAAAGGGAGACTGATTTTCTCTTTACTAAAATGTGAGTATTTAAAACCAAAGGGGTTTCACATTCTCCCCATGAAGAAAAAAATTTTGTCCTCGAAAATTCACTCATTGGGTAGAAATAAAACTATGCTCTCTTCATTTTCTCTTCCAACAACCATCGAGACTTGATGAACTTATCGATCTCAACCCCTTAACTAACTAAAAACCCTTGCTCTACGCTAAGCGATTGATGAGTGCGTATTTTTGTCCTCATTTAATGTTTAATTATGGGTATTTAATTGAATTTGTGTGCTTAAAGATTGATTTAATTGGGATTTCCTATAATTGGGTTTATTGAGCATGAGATACAAAAACATGTTAAAAATAGCTTTTTAGTTGCATAGATGTTTTTAGATATTTTGAGGTGTGTTAGTGCAACTGCAGCTAAGTTGAGCTCATGGAGGTGTGAAAATAAATTGCTTAAAGCTTCATGACACCTTAAAGATAAATCCAAGCATAAGAAAATATCAAAATCACAAAAGTCCAAGCCAAAACACTTGAGAGAATTTTGGTGAGAAAATAAACATTTAACTTGAGTGCTTTCTTTCATAATTGATTGTCTTGTGAATTCAAAAGATTAACTCATGTGTGAAAAATAAAATATTTCCATTTGTTTATGCATGGTAACTTGATTTCTAGAATATTGATTTGTCTCAAGTAAGGTTCATTCCTTTGATCCACTGTTGATGTGAAATAAAATACCTTAGAACAAGTTTTGACATTGCTCAATTTTGCCTAGGAGTGCAAAAGGATAAGTGTGTGGTTATGATGAGTGTGTATTTTTGCCCTCATTTAATGTTTCATTCTGGGTATTTAATTGAATTTTTGTGCTTAAAGATTGATTTAATTGGGATTTCCTATAATTGGGTTTATTGAGCATGAGATACAAAAACATGTTAAAAATAGCTTTTTAGTTGCATAAATGTTCTTTGGATATTTTGAGGTGTGTCAGTGCAGCTGCAGCTAAGTTAAGCTCATGGAGGTGTGGAAATAAATTGCTTAAAGCTTCATGACACCTTAAAGATAAATCCAAGAATAAGAAATTATCAAAATCACAAAAATCCAAGCCAAGCATTCCATGAAGATGGCAAGAAAACCTTGAAAAAGTGAAGAAGTTTGGCTAAGCTAAGAAGAGAGCAACAAAAAATTGGACCTTGCGGTTTTCTTTACCTCTATGAGGAAATCACATCTGCATTTGTTCGCCTGGTAAGTCTTTATTTTCGAGGTCGAAAATTTTTCTTGTTGGGGAGAATGTAAGGCCCAATATTTTCTGCCCTTATGTTTAAAGGCTGCCCCAAATCTATTTGGGCCTAAGGGCTGACCCATAGGGTGTCAAAGGCCCCTAAGGTAGTCAAACCCCTTCCATTTCTTCCATACTTTCAAAAACAGTTCCCTAACACTCTCACTTTCTCAACAGAAAACTCTACTAGGGTTTGATTTCCTAGCCTCCATCAAGTTCGCTCAAGCTCATTCTTACTCCGCGTAAGTTACTCTCCAACTCATACCCCTTCTCCCTTAGCATCTTTTCGTGTTTTCCAGTTAGGGTTTCGTAGTGAGCTCATCGTAAGATCTGTTCCGCTGTTTTTCCAGCTTCTAAGCCTATTCCTAGAGTTGATGTGCTCCGTGGTTGGTGTCGAGGTCCCGTACTAGCTCATTCCAGGTAAGGGAAGTTAGGGTTTCACGTTTTAAGTTATCTATGATGAGTTTGGTTGCCTTTTCGTGATTTTGTATGCTTGAGTGAAGTTTTGATGATATGAATATGGACTGTGTGTTTGGTGTGGTTAAATGATTGAGCTGTGCATACGCGACTAGTTGAAGGTTCTGGTTTTCTCGCCCAATTTGCCTGCGCGAGCTGTCGCTCAGGCGACGAACTCCAGTTTTGAGCGAGAGCACATCTCACTCAGGCGAGGAGGTCTCGCCTAAGCGAGATTGTGTGACAGTGCCACTGTTCCCCTTTTCGAGCCCTCACCTAGGCGAAAGGAGCTCGCCTGAGCGAGACTCTTATGCCTAAGCGAGGAGCTAGACAAGAATGCACCAGGTTATGTTTTTCTCCATTGTGCTTGTATGCTTACTATATTTTTGGATAAATTGATATGTTAAAGGCTTGAAATGCATAATGTGCATGTATGGGATTAGTTCATGGATTGATTATGATGAGTTTGGTATGGATTTGAAATGGGATATGAATGAAGGTTAGTTAATAAGTATGGAATGAGATTGGTATGGATGATGAATACCTACTTGGTTGGTGAAACATGATTTGTATGTGGTTAGGACGTAATTCCTTAAATCTCTAGGTGAGATTTCAGGGTGGTGCCTCAGTTGGTCTAGATGTAATTCCATGAACCCTGTTAATGGGAGTTCATGGTGGTGCCCTATCTATATAATTTAGTAATGATTCAAGATAAGGTTGCATCTTGACACTCTAAGGGGTCAGTTAGTCTCACATAGAACGGACTGACTCATGTGGTGAGAGTAGTAGGAGGCCTAAAACTCATTAAGGGCTAACTTGTGTGTGGGGGTTGAGGCATTATAACACTTAGCTCGGGGGTGAGTAGCTCGGTAGAGCAGGGAAATCCACCACAAGTGCAAGCATCCGCTGAATCCGACTAAGTTATATGTATCCGGATGAGTTGAGTCTGAGTCTTAGTGTATTGTTTGCGAGTCATAACATGATTGGTTGGCTTATGTGTAATGTCCTAGCCGGAAATTACTTATTAAAATAAATAAATAAATAAAAAGTTTAAATAAAACAACATCATTTATTCTTCAACAATTTCCCAAAATGCGGGAAATATTTAAAACCTTAAGTTAACGCGCCAAACCAGATAATATAATTCGCGGAAATACTGTATTACTAATATAAATGTCTATAAAACTATTACAATCGATCCATAGTCTGACATCATAAAATTAGTGAAAATTCCCAAGAGGTCCCCACTCCGTCTCTATGCATCAGCTTGCTCACCTGCATCAACATCTGCTCCCATGTAACAAGTTACATGATCATCGCCAAGCACATACAGATAGGGTGAGCTCATTTAAATAAAACCAAACAAATATCATATTAAGTACATCATCTCAATATTATAACTCGAGTTAGTATTTTTCCCTTTTTCCTTAGTTCTCCATTTCCAACACTTGCAATAGACGTCTATCATTTCTATACCCTTTAGGTGAGATCAATGATCAATCTTTGCTGCACGAGTGTCTACTCGCCCCTCTGACTACAAGCCACCAACTGATAGTCCACACGTGGAAATAACTTTGCCACAACATCTCACCGTGACACCAAGTGGAGCTCCCTAAAACAAACATCAGTTTGTAGTTGTTCCCAGACTATCACAGCTCTATCAAAATACATTGAAGAGGGCAATCACCCGAAACCTTGTCGTACGAGCCACAACTCGCACACTCCACTAGACTTCCTAAACCACCAAGCTATAACCTAGAGTGGTCATATGTTACCCCAATACGAGTTGCACTCGTAACTAGGCCCCCAGCCAAAGCCTCGCATCATGAACACCACCTAAAGCTGTGTAGAAACCCTTCCTCGCGCATCATCAGTTGACCAAAACCGCCTAGCGCGCATGTCACGCCGCTAGGCGGAATCTAGGTCCAGACCGCCTTGAGGGAATCACACACCGCCAGGCGCCAAGCGCCAAACAGGAGTGTTGCTGCACCGTCACCGCCTGGAGGATCCCAAGCATACTGCCAAGCGCCACACACCCTCCAGAGCCTTTACTGCACCTCTTCTGCCTAGTAGAACCTGCACTGCCGCTAGGCGCCTTGCTCGTACAGGGACCACTACCACTGTTTTTGAATTCTACCGCCTGGTGGCTCGCACCACGCTGCTAGGCGCCATACCAGTAGCGTAAAGCTACTGGTTTTTGGTACTTTAAATAGATCCCAAAGGATTCAAATCATACAACACATGGAATTACAGCACAACATGGTTTTCCAGTCATAAATCTATAACTAGATTACATCACATCCATTCAAACATACCATCAAATTAATCATCATCATGCACACATACTCACAATATTTTGATCATACAATCTAATGTTTATATAACCCATGCCACTGCAGTTTTACCAAACATAGCACCAATATTTTATAACAACACCACCTTCACAATAACTATTATTTAGGAAACAGGTACCACACATGCAATATCACTCATATCAATCCTACCTTTATTGGCAAATTAACACATAGTCATAATCTTCCAATAGTTTTCAGTGCATATCATCATTCAACCTTTATTTAACTTAACACTCATATGTCAATTAACATCTTCTCATACCTTCCCCTTCTATACCCGATGATTGAGTTTCCTTCCACCCTCACTGCCCTACCAATCCTAACTTGCCCTCAACTAATCCTGCATGATACCCACTACATAAAATCACCGATGAAACTCAAATACTCCACAGTGGTGCCCATTGCATACAATTCCACATGCTCGTACAAGAACATACTTGTGCTTTGCATATAATAATAACACTAATTTCGTCAAACAATATACTAATCATGTATTTATATCATGCATAATTGTTTTCAACCCCCAACATAAACCCTAGCCCGCATTTCATATAAGAATTCATGCATCCAACATAACCATAATATACACAGTCAACCATACTCATCAAAATTCACATTAGAGCATATGAATATCACTGTGACCTCACAGGTAAACCAAAAATATCCAAAACAACAAAAAACTGTGCAACCCAGTTTGCGTCGCCTGGTGGATCATTCTCTGCCGCCAGGCGGTTCATGGAGGAATCCCAAAAAACTGTGTTTGTAGCTTGTGTCACTTGGCAGGTCGCGCGTGACCGCCAGGCGGTTTCTGGAAAATTCCAGAAACCCAAATGAAATTCAGATAATTCGACAAAATGCAATCCCAAACCCTTGGAAATTCATGATTACATACAATTGAAATTTAAGCAATCAAAAGGAACTCCCCTAACCTGGAATCCTTGCCTAAAATTTGGACAATTGAGTGTGCCACCACTTGCTCGCTAATGCCCTTCTTCAAGCTCTCTCCCAATTCAGCCTCTAGTTTGCCTCACCCTCACAACACACTCTCCAATTTCGTTCTCTATCTCCTCTCAAACTGCAGAATAACTCCAGCTCTCAATTCACCCTCCTCTCACTCCTAACGAAAATGGTTCATTGTGAAGGGTAATTGCCATTCAATGAATGATAATGGACTGTTTTCAGCTTCCATTGGCTGCTCCTTCATCTAGGGTTTCCCATACCCTTTCACATTCATGCCAAAACTAAAATTGGCAAAAAGAAAGTTTATTTTGTCCAAGCCAAGGCTTGAACCCATCATCTCAACCACATCTAGAGAAAAATAAGACAAATTAAATAACACGCAAATCGCATACATAGGACTTGAACCCAAGTCCTTTCACACATTTAAATACTCTCAACCACTTGAGCTAGTATTTTTCCACATCTTGAAGGTTAGTATTTAATGCCATAAAGACTTCTCTTTTACCCGTATTTATTAAATAATTATTTATTTAATTATTTAAATTTAGTGGGTCTTACATTATGCATCTTGGACTGTGGAAATTTCTTGTAATAGTATGATCAACTGTTTTCTACTCTAGCATACCTTTTTGTTTGTTGTATGTTTTGTTGTGTGGTTTTCTCTTTTTGCGATGATCATCAACTTGTTGATATGAGCAGATGTGAGAACTCCCCGTAATCATCAGGGTGATGGAGGTTCCACTGCATAGTCTGCTTGGACTGGATTTCTGTTTATTTAGGCTTTTCCTTAGGGCTATGGCCCATGTATTTCTTGTCTTTGGACTTTATTTCTAATTACAGTTGAGTTATCTTTATACTATGTTATTGACATCGTGGTGTGCCTTTTTCCTATTCGAGTTTCTCTGAAATAATTGTAAGAAGTAGTGTTTATACTCTAGAACTTTGTTTCTAGTATTGTTCTACGTGACATTCCTTTAATTAGCGTTATTAATTAAATGAGGTGTTACATATTACGTATTATAATATACTATGATATTGTTAAGAACCATAAAATCTTTTAAATTCTTCAACTTCTACATAAATATGTAAATATTGTTTGGAGACATTTAAATTTTTTAATTTTTTAGTTTTTCAAATTTTGAATTTTAAATTCAAACTTCATTACCGTAGTTTTTTATAATTTCAAAATTCACAGTCAAACTTTATAACTCAATTTTTTGATGTTCGTTTAAATTTGAGAACACGAATCTTAATTTTAAAAAATAAAATTGAAATTATTAATTACTTTTATATTTGTAAAAGTTTAAAGACTTTATAATTTTCAATTTTTAATAATACATTTATGTTTATGTTATAAAAAATATATTTTTTAAATTATTTATTAAAACTTGACATAAGTGTTTTGTAATTTAAAATGAAGTATTTATTTTTCAAATATAATTTGTTTACAATTTATATATCAAATTTTCTATTGTTGACGATATGAATCTTAATTTAAAAAAGAAAAAGGTTGAAATTGAAATCGTTTTTTATATTTGAATGTAGTAAATTTTAAATTAAATTATTTTTTTTAAAATTGCTATAAAAATGTTAATTATTTTTTTATTCCTTTAGAAACCTTAAATAATATATAGCAAAATCTAATTCAAATTTTAAAATATACAAATTAAAGATTTTAAGAAATTAAATTAAATAGATTAATTACAAATTTGGTGCCTGCTTGAGTTGATGTATTTCTTTTCAATTTCAAAATGGATATATTATTAATAAAATAACACCTATATTTATTATTTTATTTGTAATTATATTTATATTATATATTAAATTTATATAAAATGATATTCAATCATAGCAATAGTTTAATTAATTTGATTACAAAGTTTTTATTATTAAAACAAGCAATTTTTTATAACATAAACACACAACTATAAAGATATTAGTTGTGCTTATTAACTTAATAATAAAGAACCCTATTTCACATTAAAAAAAATGAAGAATATGTTTACACCGAAAAGAGAATTGTATGAATCAAGGGTGTGTTAACCTGATAAGATGAATTTGGAGGAGAGTGTGAAGATGAATTTGTGAGAATTTGAGTGAATGAATATGTGTGTTTTTTTAGTAGATTTAGAGGGTAAAGTGAATGGATTTGGAAATGAATTTTGTAAGAATTAGTGAGTGATTTGAGTGATGTAATAGATAAAATAAAAATTTATAATGAATAAAGTTTGAAGATTACTAAAATACCCTTGATGATAAAAATATATGAAATAATTTTTGGGTTAGTTAAAAATATTAAATTTAAAAACTAATATTTAATAAATTTTAATAAAAATAAATTATATTAAATTATTATTTTTATAATAATTACTATTATTTGAAATTATTATTATTAATTATTATTTATTGTTATATTTAATGATGTTATTATTAATTATATTATTTAACATTATTATTTATTATTAGTATATATATAGGGAGAGCAAGTGCTTTACGTGAATTTGGTTTACCATGTGAATTTGTCAGGATGTGGTGTGGTAGGTGAATTTGGACTAGGGATATTAAGGTAAAAGTTCTATTGAGTCTAGTAAATCTCTTCATTTTAGTGAGATGTAAATCTCGTAAATTCTCTTACTCACTTCCTCACAAATCATTAAAAATGAATAGCTACCATAATTGCAAATCCGCTCATCTAATTTCATCTGCACAATGAATCCATGGAAACAAACAAACCCTTAATGTAGCCACCCAGTCTATCATAAATTGAAATTCGTGAAAGATATATAAAAAAGAAAATTCCTTGAAGAGAGAGAGGACAATATTACTTCCCTTAAAGGACATTCTCCTATCCTTCTAGAATTGGAATAAGCATAAGCAAAATTCAATAGAACATGTAACATCCCAATTCTAACAGCTTAAAACTAATAAAATAAGAGGTTTCACCTTAGTATTCAAAAATAGATAAACTAGTGTATAAAGTATATTAATACAGTCTTATAAAAGATAGGAATCTACAAATATATCAATTATACAAACTAACTAAAAACCAACAACTCTAGCTCTAAACATAAACTAATCACTTACAACAGCCTCCCATTGATACCTTCCACCAACCTAATAGATGGTTCCTCATCCTTTAGAGGTGCCTCTGAAACTACAACCACACGTGCTCCCACCGAGTAGGTGATCATCGCAAAAGAAAGACAAACAACACAAGACAAAAACACAGAAGAATGGTAAGTGAATGTGCACAATAAATATTCATACATATATATTTAAATCCTGCTAACTACTTACAAACATGTTATACAACATATCTATGATCTATAATCACACAAGTAGTTGACACTAAACTCGATTATCCAAATATATGCATTTGACATTGGATCCCCTAATGGCCTACACCTGTGGGTGGTTCCCAAACTCTGTAGAGTTTGACCTCAAGGGGTTATTACCTAACCACTCACAACATAACACATTCTACTCTGTTTGAGTGTGAACGATTGTTAGAGTGTCAGTATACCAACTAATAATGAATCCTTAAGCCGATGCATACACTAAAACCTCCACATAGAATTTTCCTTGAAATTGTAGAAATCACATCACCTTCCATGTTTATATATATATATATATATATATATATATATATATATATATATATATGTATGTATAAATAAGCAATTCAAATACCATTAATATTTAGATATGGAAAAAATAAAAGGTTTCTCAATTCAATTAATTGATATATGTTCATAATCTTGAAGTTCTCGCTCAACAAACATATCCTCTCGCTGGACGAAAAGACACTTTTTGAACAACCAGGTTGTTTTACCCATCGAGTATTTCATTGGGAGTCCAAAGGAAATGTTCCTCAATAATTCGACCAACGAGGTCCTGCTCACCCAACAAGCTACTAAATTAGTGAGCCCCTAACCTGAAAACTCGCCTAGCGAATCTACGAATCTGCATAATTCGCCTCACCCAATGAGTCCATGTAATTCTGCATAATCTGATTTCTGCATAATTATGCATACTTGAGCCAGTCTAGACAACCCAAGAATATTTGCAGATGGCAATCACATATCAAAATCAAGTATAGTACAAACATTAATACCAATTGACTTCAATTTTCATACTAAACATCAACATTTCTATACGAACAAAATTTAAACACTTAGATTTCATAACTTTCACATATCACGAGTCATTCAGCAGTTCAACTTTAACCATTTCATTCCATTGATTCTCTTTTATACTTATAACCTCATGACTTCTCCATGAAAATAATCTCACACTGAGTTCCTCATACCAAACAGTCATACACAACTTATTCATCATATTCACATATCACATTTCATAATTTCATGTAATAAGCACTCTGTAACATCAATGTTCAAGAACAACTAGTAAAACTTCATAAACACAAAAAAACACAAGTGTCACACATGATAGAGGGGAGTCAAGAGTTCATGTTAAAGTTGAAGAAAACAAATAGAAGGTTCCACAAGTAACCTATGGATTTTCCCACAACATGTTGATTTGGCACTAGGATGCAAAATTCACACCACTGTGTTCCACACGTAACCAGTGGATATTTCCATAACCTATGGATTCAACTACAAGAAGCATAATTCAAACAAGGAATTTCATATGTAACCAATGGATATTTCCATAACCCGTGGATTCGACTTCGAGAAGCATAATTTAGAAAAACATTACAAAGTAAAACAATACTAGCTTCCTTTATCTAACAAAGTGGCTTAACAGACCCAAACAACTCAATAGACCCAAGGAACACCAAAACACCTTTTGCTTCACAAGAATCTCTATCTATACCTAGGAACAACACAAGAACGATCAAGACCTACTATTATGATCATTAACCAATAGAGACTCATATTGATGATTAAAATGTCACATGCAACCAAAGCAAGGTCACATGCAACCCATAACAAGGAAGACCCACAAGAAAACGAGCAAAAGTTTAGCTTACATGGTCTTTGATAAAAAGGAAGAGCTTGCCAAGAGGATCATCCTAGCAATCTCCGACGATCTTCAAACAGATTGACAAAAGATGAGAACTGTTATAGCTAAGTCAGAGAACTCTAGAAAAGTGATTTTTAGAGAGATAGTAAAACCTTTTAAAAATGAAATTCGTTTATAATAAAACTATTTATAATAAAACCTTTTAATATTAAAATAATCGAATCTCACAATTTTTAAATCACTATAAAGCCTAAAACGCTATTTTCTAGGATTTAACAAAGGGTCATGGTAAACTTAACATACAAAATAAATATGTTGTACCAAAGTTTGAATTTGAAAATAAAAAAGGTTTTACATTATGTATTATTCTTTGCATAAATGAAGACAATGCAAAGGGCATAGACACACGTATTATTTAGAAACTCTTATTACCAAAAAATAATAATAAATCAATCTGTTTTTATTTTTTTCAAAAACAAAATGTCTTTTGTAGTAGACAATAATCTACCCAAAGAAATGAGAGTTTTTACATAATATTGTTTGCATAAAAGAAGTCAGTGCAAAGTGTGCAGACACAAAAAAAAAAATTTAAAAACCCTTATAACCAAAAAGTAATAACAATTGAATCTTTATTTTCTTTTTCAAAATATGGGTCATTTTTGACCAATTAGCTACCTAAAAGATACGAAGTTAACATTTATTGTTGGTGAATAGAAAAGATTGTGCAACACTTTTTCAAATGAAAGTTGGTGAAGCATGAAAAATAGGCTCTGCAAGCATGAGTTAGGAAAACATTGATACGCTGAGAATAATTTAATTGACTACTCCATAACTCATAATTTCATTTAATTTAAAGATTTGAAAAAAAAAATACTATATAAAATAATACGATTCTTAATTTAAATTTCCAAAAAAATAGGTAGTCAACATGCCAATAGTATTGAACTTTTTAAAACCATAATTTCGTTATACGTTAAGTTATATTGTTAATGTAAACAATGAAAGATAAATCAAAGATAATAAATTTTTAAATATCTTTAATAAAGAATCAAAATAATATTTATTTTAATATGAAACTCAATAATTGATAAAAATATGATTTAAAGTTAAAACAAATACATATAAATATTTGATTTACATTTTAATTAGTAAGACAAATAACTTCTTAATTTAACATGGTATAGTGTTTGTTTTTATTAATCATGTAGATAATATTTGTTATCTATAAGGAAGGAAGTAAATTGAAATTACAGAAATTGAAATTATGGTTATAAATTAATCAATGGTAAGTGTAAGACCCACTTATATTTTTACCTTAATGTTTAAGGGTTGTCCCAAATTAGTTGGGCCTAGGGTTGGCCCATGGGGTGTCAAAGTCCCTAAAGCAGCCTAACCCCCCTCATTTCTGCATTCACTTGCCAAAATAAGTGGTCTCACTCTTCCCTTTCCTCTCCACGGAAGCTCTGCTAAGGTTTGGGTCTTACCCTTCTTTGTGTTAGCTCAACTCCATTCTTCAGTCCACGTAAGTTGATTCTCCACCGTACCTTTTTTATTCCCAGCTTTGTCATCATGATTCTAACTAGGGTTCATCATGGTAACCCATTTTGAATCTATTTCACTGTTTTACAACTCGTGAATATGCTCCGTGGTCGGTAATACTCATTTGCTTGGGTGTCGGGATATTCTACTAGCTTTTTCCAAGTAATGGAAGCTAGAACTCCTTTTTCTCTGAAATACAATGTATTTATTTTCATTCTGGAATGAGTATGTTTGATTGATGTGGCGCTACTTTTTTTTTCTACACTGCACACTTTTCGTAAAATGAAGGTTTAACCGTTCGATCGAGTTGAAATTTTAACAGTTGATCCTTAACACATAATTATTGACTTTGACTGGTCGGATCTTGAATTGGAGGTTTGTAGTGAGAGAAGTTTGTATCGCAAGGTCACTATACTTTGGTTGTTGACAACACTGCACACTTTTTGTAAAATGAAAGTTCCTACTTCGTTAACCGTTGTATCGAGCTGATATTTCAACAGCTGATCCTTAACACATAGTTCTTGACTTTGACCGGTCGGATCTTGAATCGAGCTCTATAGTGAGAGCAGGTTTTATTGCACGATCATTGTAGTTTGGTTGTTGACAACATTGACCTTTGTTGCTTGTTTGGTGCATAACTTTCGTTATAGTTATTCAATTAAGTTGGTTCTTGTTTCATTTGGTTCTTGATTCAATCATATTTAATTTGAGTATAAATACAAAATTTTTGGAGCTTTACACAAGCTGCAGTTTTATTTCTAAAATCCCACTCACATCGTTGGCCAGGAACACGAAGGCCCAATTAACCACGTCGCGTTTCTCCTCCACCGTGACATTTATCACGTCACTGGCCAGGAACACGAAGGCAGTGCAATAGCGAGAGAACGCAGTGTGGGGAGAACACAAAGCCATAATCAGACTGCGATTCACGGATGATTTCGACTACCATGACCACCGCGAAGATAAGTTTGTTCGTAATTTGCCTTTGTCAATAGTCGCACCCAGATTTCTTTGGTTACGCAAATAACCATGTTTCATGATAATTGCTTGAATTGAACATGTTTGATTTAGCTTAGTTGTTTGTGTTATGATAATTTCCTTTATAACAGGTCATTGTTGTCTTCTTCATTAAAGGAGAATTTTTTTTGGTTATCTAACATTGGGATATTGTTCACTGAACTAATTCTGGAATAAAATACTTCAAATCTGATTTTGGGCCTCTAATGACACATCTAGGAAAAATCAGGCGGGCCAACCCGCCAGCCCGTGGGCCAGGTTCAACAACATAACCAGTTTTCTCCTTACGGGCTAGCCTGACCCGGCCCGTTTAAAACAGGTCAAAATTGGGTCGGGTCCAAATGGGTCAGGCTGGCCCGTTTTGATACCCCTACGGGTACCCGTATAATAGATACCCGACGTTGCTCCATGGTTGGCGCCTGCTGCGACGCAATTGTTGCAATGATGGCTAATGAGACTACCGCAGGTGGCATGACTGACGAACGGGGGTGGTGCGTAGTGGTTGCCTGCGTGTTGGTGTTCACTTCAGATGGTTTGCTCACGGTTGGTGTAACGTGAAGGATGATGCTGCATGACGATAGTGTTTCTGTTTCTGATCAATGTGAAGGAGCTACTGCAGATTTGCTTGGCTTCCTTGGCTGATGATGGTTGAACGTAGTGCACATCTGCGGTGGTTCATAGCTTGTGTGGAGGTATGTGGTTGTGTTGTGCAGGTGGTGGCAACGTCAAACATGATGGCTTCGTGTTTTCTGCAGGTGCGAGAAAAGATGGAGGTCCTATGGTTGTGGTGGACTGTTGCATCATGTTGTTGTAGCTAACGACATGGTGTTTGATAGTGATGGCGACTCTGGCGCGATGCTGGTGTAGGCATGGAGGATGTAGGCTGTCGGCGTGATGATAGTGGGTGAGGAGAAAGACCTAGGTTTTCTGTTTGGGAGATGGGAAGGAGATGATGACGTGGCAAGTTCTAATTGGATGGTTTATGTGTTTGGATTTAGACACGTGTCATCTTCTGGTTGGTCAACTCAATTAGTGGAGGATTGCCACATGGCATGATATAAATGAGTTGGGTTTAAATGGTAGGAGGGGGTGCAAAACCAGTTTTTTTAGGTGGTCCACTTGAAGGAGGAGTGTGTAAAATAAAAATTGGGGGTGCATTTAGCTCTTGACTATTTCTTTCCAGAATTTAATGGTCTTGGATATATTTTGTAACTTTGAATATTTCAAATCCACACTTTTAATGGCCTAAATTAAACTTCAGTTGAATCAACAAACATTAGAATATCCAATAATATTTTATGCAACTAAACTCACTTTTGATGCCATTTTTAACTTACGAACTCCATAAATCCAATAATCACAAATCCTGATTAAATCAATCCATAAGCAAACAAATTCTATTAAATCTGCAAATTTAAACATTAAATGAGGGCAAAAATTTGAACTCATCACTTTTAATCATGTATAATCCAATTTGGATTAACAAAAACTATATAAAGGAATAGTGAGATCACTTCAGTTTGTTGTATAAGACCCTTTTTGTGACCTACACTCATTGCACCGACCCTTGCTCTTAACATTTCAGTCTCTTTCTTCTCTCTATCGCTTCCACCAACCATTATGCACTTTCCCTAATCGCCATCCTGCAAATTTTAAAAGAAAACCTCTTCAGTTAAAATGAACACAAAAGCAAGTACTAATTGCTTATATGACAAACATCCAAACACAAGTCTATGTGCTTCACTATATGCCTAAATTATTTTCACTCTGAAGAAGACAACGCTAAAGAGCATTTACTTCAAATAACTCCATCTTTATTGAAAGGATAATGTGTAGATTATGCATTAGAAAGTTGATGCAACTACTTCCCCGTCATATGGTGACACAACTTCAAACATGTAAATTATTTCATCCAACTTCTTCAAATCCAAATATCGAGCAACCTCTTCAACTGATACCACTTCAAGAAGATCATGCAGTCACAAGAATGTCAAGCAAGCAGCCATAATTGATACACATGTCAAAGGACAAAGAGAGGAATAACACGAATGAGGAAACATTATGTGAAACTCAAATGATGGATGAGATAGAATAAAATAGAGCTATATTACTACCTAAATTTCCACTGACAGCCTAATTTCTAGGTTGTTCACCGTAAAAGACCATACCATAATTTCCTATCCCCAAGAAAATAATATTGATGAAAAATAAATAAATTAGAAAGGCTGAAGACAACTACCAATGGTTTTCTTAGTGAAGGTATGCCTCTTGGTGGAAATGAGAAATCATTGTTTAAATAATTGTATGACCCATCTCGAGACACTCCATTTGCAAGAAATGATCTACAACTACTAGAACTACTTAAACTCGCAACAAAGCCATTTTCCACTACTTTAGGATCAATGTTCATCTAAAACAAATTTCACCTTCTTTTCTTGAACCTGTATAACTCTCATAAAGAAAAAAATACCAATCAGGCTATAAATCATATCAATCATGTGAAATCTTATGCAGAAAAAAAAAGCAGAGAAAATCCAATCAAAGAATAAATTCATTTTGATTATATGCTTAAGAAACAACAATTACATGTCATAGATATTAACTATTCTAATCCTTGGGTATTTTAGGGAGCATTAGTTGATGACTAAAATTACCTGGGGTCATGACTCTAAAACTCTGTTTTATAAAGGAACTTAGGATGTCTACTAACAGAATAGTCCATCCTCTTCAAATCCCTCCTTGATCCACGATGCCGCTAGATATAGTAGTATACATACATACATATATATATATATATATATATATATATTACAAAATCGAGGATGTGAGATGGAATATTTCAAAATTAAGTTTAGTAATAAAAAATTTCTAAAGTAAGAATCAAACTTTCATTTTTTTATTAGAACTATTCGACCAACAAATTTGTCAAACTCAATAGCATAAACTATTGGTTTTAGAATAAACTTAAATGAACTAGTCGTTGGGATCTTATGGGTAGTTAATAAGTTAGCCTTTGTAGGTAGTTAATGTACTAGTCGTAGTGGGTAGTTAGTATATTAGTTGTTTATAGTTATTGTGAGTACAACAGACATAAAATTGAGTCTATAAATTGTATTACGAATTATATGAATGAACAACAACAACAGGTGAATAAAGTTTTTTCACAAGAGTAGAGAGTTGTTGTCTACAAAAACAATGTCCACTACAGAAAGAAAAAGTTGTGCAAATAATATGGAAACATACACATTAACCTCCACAAAGGTAAAAAAGTGTAGAACGACAACTTAACAATAGGAAGATAATATAAAAATTTGATATGGAAATAGAAAAATTGAAACTTCATTATACCTTAGCAGGAAAAAACACACCACACTGAAAGGAATACAAAAAAATTACAAAATAAGATTGTTAGAATGAAAAAAAAATTAAAAAGAAAAGGTAGCCTTTATAATTTTGTCATACACATTTCTGATTTGTCATATTTCATTTTTGGGTTTTAACTAGGCAAATTCGAATTCCCTTGTTAATTTTGATTTGTCATATGTTCTCCACCTTTCTTTTGCTAATTAGAACTTGTCCAAGTAGTTTTATAATAGTTATATGCAGTAGTTACTTCATTTCTAAATATCTACAGTTTTAGCATAGTTTAGTGGTAGTTTTTGGTCTTAGATACCTAGATTTTGAGTTGGAGTTAATTTTAGCAGTGTAAGTTGTTTTCTAGTCTAATTTTGCCCTTAGAAACATGTTAGGATAGTTAGATTAAAGTTGAATAGTTTAGCTTAGTACATGCATATAGAAAAGGGTTAATTTGGTAGACTAGTTTTGGTTTTAGGTTGTGATTTTTGGTAAATATTTTAGGAGATAGTTTATGAGTTAGGATTAAGTTTTCTTAAGTCTTTTTAACCTTGTCTAGGTAGTTTCTCTCCACTTCTACCCATGCTTTAACATAACCTTAGTTTTAGCCTAGTTTTAAGGTGTTTTTAGAGGTTTTAAGCAGTGAAATTTTGAGTTTTAGTTAGGATTTCAGTTTTGAGTTCTTTCTTAGGTTCCTTTAGTCATGTAAAGTTTGTTGAATAGGTTCTTGATGCTGTTTTTACCAGTTTTCATAGATTTCATATTAGAGCAAAAAAGCAAAAAGTCAACTTATGGTCAACTTAGCAACTTTTCAGCCATTTTAGTGTATATTTTGCCATTGTTTTTGTATGTTTTTCTGCCCTTGGTACACTATTTATGCATCAAAATAAGGCACACAAGTTAATTACTCTAATTGAATGAAAAAAAAAATATAAACGAAGGTATTTAACTATACTAGTTATGCATAAACTAAGCTAAACAAGTTAATCTCCACATATCAGTTTTTGTTTTCAATGTTATTCATGACTTTTAGCTCAATTTTCATCTTTCATATACTAATTAGATTGTGTTTGCATAATTCCTTAACATTTCCTATGCTAATTCAGTAGTCTTCGCTTATTTTGACCAATTTCTAGTTCATTTTTTGGGTTTTGGCTAGGTAGAATCGAATTCCCTTGTTAATTATGATTTGTGATCTATTCTTCACCTTTATTTTTCTAATTATAACTTGTCCAAGTAGTTTTATAAGAGTTATATGTAATAGTTTACTCCATTTCTAAATTTTTGCAGGTTTGGCATAATTTAATGGTAGTTTTAAGTCTTAGGTAGCTAGATTTTGAGTTGTAGTTAGTTTTAGAAGTGAGCTATTTTCTAGTCATATTTTCCATTAGAAACTTGTTAAGATAGTTAGTTTCCTTCTCTAGTGGTTTTGGTATGTAGCGTTCATTGTAATATGTTTTTGTTGTTTGAATATATATGATTAAAGTATGATTATAGCAAATACCAATTACTTTATATAATTGCTACTTTGAACATGATTTCTCTATGTAAATCGCAATTGGACTAAAAGAATACTACAAAATAGGTGCAAATATTGAAATCAAGTAAGCTAGAGGTGTGCTAGAATATAAAATTATTTGTGTGTCCTATGTCTTTGCCTTCTACGTGCATGGGCTTAAGTAGTAATAGGTTTACTACTTACGTCCCATGTTTGATAATTTTCCTCCTTTGGTTTGTCCTACGACCTGGCCAAATGGCCAAATTTCCCATCCGTTGTGGTTACTTTTGTTGTTTTAATATATATGATTATAGAAAATACCAATTTCTTTATAAAATTGGTACCTTTTTCATGATTTCTATATGTAAATTGCAATTGGACTACAACAATACTATAAAATAGGTGCAAAATTTGAAATCAAGTAAACTAGAGGTGTGCTAGAAGGAAGAAATTATTCGCGCACCCTCTCTCTTTGCCTTTTACATGCATGGGCTTAAGTCCCATGTTTGATGATTGTCCTTTGTTGCACTAGCATAACGTAACATAACATTTTTCTCCTTTGGCTTGCCCTAGGATATGACAAAAGTTCCCATCCACCATGGTTGGATGTATGACCATTGTTATCCTGGAAGAAGAGGTTTGAAGGAAACTTTTCTCATAGGAGTTGAAGAATTTCTTCGGACGTCTCGACAATATAAATATTATGCTCTTGATGGAGGGATTAAATGCCTATGCTTAAAGTGCGAATGCACTAAAGTTTTGAAAGATGAGGTGGTTAAAGTTCATCTATACTAAAAAGGATTCATGCCAAATTACATGATTTGGACGTTTCATGGTGAAGAAATGCCCTCTACTGATTTGACTGCACGAGAAAATTGCCTTTGTAGTTCAATCAATGTTGCACACACCTCTAAGATGGATCAATTTATGTATATGCAAGAAATGGTGAATGATGCTCTTAATCGACATGCTTCATTTGAACAACAAGACGATAATAGTTTAGAAGAGTCTCCAAATGAAAACACTTAGAGGTTTTACAATTTATTGGGAGAGGCAAACCAACCTGTATTTGAAGGGGTAACAGAGTTGAAAATATCAGTATGCATTAGACTTTTGACTTACAAATGTAATTGGAACGTTCCCAACCAAGCATTAGAGAGTATGGCAAAAATTTATTTAGATCTAACATCACCAAATAATTCTTTGGCAAAGAATTATTATGAAGCCAAGAGATTAGTTTCAAAGTTAGGATTGAAGTATAAGAAGATTGAGTGTTATGTTATTAGGTGTATGCTTTTTTATGACAATGATAATGGCAAAAATGATGTATCCTTGCTTGAATGCAAATTTTGTGGACAAACTCGGTATCAAATAATCAATCCAGGAAGAAGGCAAACAAAACCAATTCCATTGAAGTCCATGTTCTACTTGCCTATAATTCCAAGATTACATAGAATGTTTGCTTCAATGCAAATAGCACAACATATGACATGACATTATGAGAAGAAAACTCAAGGAATGCTACGTCATCCATCTAACGATGAAGCCTGGATGCACTTTGACCGAAAGCATGAATCCTTTGCTAGTGATCCCCGTAACATTGAACTTCATCTATGTTCGGATGGATTTAATTTATACATCCAAGCGTCGTCTTCACTATATTCTTGTTGCAATGTGATTGTTACTCCATACAATCTTCCACCTGAAATGTGTATGACAAAGCCTTTCATATTTTTAATGTGTGTAATACTAGGTCCATCTAATTCGAAGGCATGCATATATGTTTATTTGAAGCCTTTGATTGATGATTTGAATAAGTTGTGGAATGGTATTTGTGTAAGACCCAGGAAATTCATACAAATAATAATTAATAAAGTATAAGTAATGGTGGGTTGAGAATACCCTAAGGGAGTTCCTTGATAAACCCTAGACAAGGAATAATGTTAGCTTAAGTGGTTGAGAGCACTTGATTATGTTGAGTGGACTTGGGTTCAAGTTTTGTGTATGCCATTAGTATGTTTACTTAATTCTGTTTTGTTTTTGCAATTATATTGTGAATGTGGAAGCATGGCTTAAGGTGGTATGCACGTAAGAATTAACATGAATCATGTGATAACTTGTTGGTTGTGCATAGATTTGGTGGGTGTGAGTTCGAGTCTTGGTTAGCATGAGTTATGAGTTAATCTTTTTAATGTTTAATAATTTTGCTAAAGAAGGAAAAACCTATAAACTCTAAAGCTCCTCTGAGAAGACATAGAGGTAGCTGTTGGGGGAGTAAAAGCACTAGTTAATAGCCACAAACCTTAGCTATTAATTAATTTTCGTTTTAGTATTTTTATTTATTTATTTTGAGGGGCTAGAAATTGAGAGGGGGAAGAGAGTGAGTGCGAAAGCAGAAAGTCATAAAGTGTGGCAGTAAGGAAAGGCAGAGGGAGACAAAAATTACAATTGAGGGAGAGAAAATTGAATGTTGGAAAGGAGTGTTTAGAGTGGGAACAAAGGTTGAAACGTTGGGGACAAGAAAGGATTAGTGAGAGTACTGATGAGTGCATATTTTTGCCCTCATTCAGTGTTTAATTATGGGTATTTAATTGAATTTATGTGCTTAAAGAGTGATTTAATTGATAATTCTGATAATTAAGCTGTTTGAGCTTGTGTGATAAAAATGTCTTAAAAAGTGATTTTTAGTTGCATAAATTATGTCTTGGATATTTTAACGTTTGTTGATGCAGCTGAAATTAAGATTAAACTCATTCAAAGTGGGAAAATAAATTAATTGAAGTTAAAAACCACCTTTAAATAAGGCTGAAATCACTTCTACACCCCTAGTTTTTACTTATACACTCCCCTTTTTCTAAAGTGGACTACCAAAAACCTGTTCTGCACCCCAGTTTCTACTAAGTTGCACCCTTCTTACCACTTAAACTCCACTCAACCAGATCCTGCCATGTGGCAATCCTCAACTTTTAAAATTGGCCAACCAGAACAAGCCACATGGCATTAATTCTTGCAAACACATATGCACCAATTAGACACTGCCACGTCATCATCTTCCTTTATCTCACACATGAAATCCTAACCCTAATTTTTCTCTTCTCCCACCATCACCATGTCGGCAGCAGCAGCCGCCGCCCTTCCACCGTCAATCACCTCGTCGTAGACACCACGCACCATCACCACCACACTTTTTCATCTCTACAGCAACCAATTCGGCCACGGCAACCACCATCTTCACTGCTACAGATCTGCGCAAACTCCATTGCAGCGGAAGTGCCTCCACACCTTGCAGCACCACAGATCTGCATCTTCATGCTGCCACCACCATTAACGCGAGAAAAAACCATGGCAGCACTGCAACAACAGTTCGTTCACCGCAAAACCTCCATTGTAGCAACACGCACCTGATTCCTGCACCACTGCGTCGCAAACCACCACTGTGTCCATTGCTAGAAACGCGAGCAAACCTTTAAAACCTGCAACGCAGATTTGCAACAACCAGAAGCAGTGCGACCACCATTATTTTCCAACACAGAAGCAACCAACCTTCGTTCCTGCACCCGTTCGCTTCATGCACCAGCAGTTCGAACCTCCACCTTCGCGCCTTCAACCCTCCACACAACACTGCATTTGCGCTGTGAGCCAGCAAGCGCGCCACTACCAATCTCGTCGGAAGACGGCAGCAGCAACCGTCAAAGAGACAGTCTCACTCATTCCTCCATTGCGGAAACCCTAATTCTGGAGAGAGAAAATGCACTAACACGTGTGAGCATCTGATAGGACAATCAAACTGGTCAACACTGGTCAAATGGTCAAAGCCAACAGTCAACTCTGGTCAAATTGCAAAAATGATTAAACAAGAGGGGCAAAATTAGAAATTGGAAAGAAATTAAGTTGCTAATTAATTAAATAAAAATAAAAAATTTTAACAACCGACAAATAAAACTCAAAGTCCAGTAGAAGCATATATAAAGAGACCAAGGGGGAAGCAAAGAAACAAGCTTAGGACTTCGGAGTTTTGGAACCCTTAGGGGTGCCTAATTTCATTTCCTTTTTCTCTCTTTTCTTCTCTCTATTCTTCTTTTATTTTATTTTGTATCCCATGGATTGCTAAACTTCTTGGGTTGATTCCATTGTAATTTCATTATGGATTCTAAGATTAAAATAAAATAATTTCTTTGTTCTTTTTATTATTGTTGAGGTTTTCATTCATCTATGTCTTTTATCCTTGAATCACGTAAGAAGTAATGATTTTAAATCTATATGCATGTTGATCATATGAGTTCAAGGGTTTTTAAATTTAATTGAGACTTTACTTTAATTTTATTTAGAAACTTTCATGTGATTAAATGTGTTTTTACCGATAATTGAGACTTTACTTTGGTTAATGGTATTTACTCTAACGAAAATTAATCGAGACTTTACTTTGATTAATTAAGCTTTTTATTTGGTGAGGAGATAAAAGAATAGATATGATTAGGCATAGTAAAATTTGATTGCGACTGTACTTTGGTTGAATTTACTGTGGATAATCTAAAAGTTCTCACTTTTAATTGAGACTGTACTTTGGTTAAAAGTGAGAACGCAAACAAATTAATTGAGACTTTACATTGATTAATTTGTAAATCTACAACAATAATTAATTGAGCAATAATCTTTAGATAATCGATGATGATTCTATTTTGAAAAAGCAATGGAATCAATCTATTTTCTTTACAATTGTTTTTATCTCTTTTTATCTTTTCTATTTCTTTCTTGTTTATCTTAATTCTCTTATATTTTATTAGACTAACTCTTTTGTATAGATTTTATAAGAACTAATTTGTTAAAAATCAATTCTGTGTTCGTTGGGAGATGACTTTGGGTTACTTTACACCCTATCTATTTTGTTGACTACTATCTTAGCAATACTGACGTTGCTATTGTTTAGTAGTATTAATTTGATCGCGTCAACGACAACGTTATCAAGTACACTGGGAGTAAGGAAACCAGGCAAGGAGAGCTAACTTTTTTTTCCTTAATATTGTTTGATTATGTGCAAAACAGTAATTGTAAGTTGAATTATAGAATGATAAAGTGAGTTTTATGGATAATTTTAATATGATCTCTAAGTTCTTCACGGATGAATCCCTGGTGAAATTGTGAAATACAATTTTGGATTATATTTTTTGTGTAACGGGAGCGAAGTCCTTTTTATTTTGTTATAATTCAAACTGATTTCACTAATATTTGGGTTTCTTTATGTTATTAAAGGCAATATTTTTTCTTGGTGAAGGATTTCGTATATTATGTTAAGAAAAAAAAGGGCAATAGTGGTTTATATATGTTTATAGTTTCCATAAAAAGTTGCACAGGTTGTTGTTTTGGTCTTGTTATACGTATACATGGCTACGGTGTTTTTTTCATATTATATAAGGTTTATGATATATTATAAGCATTATGGAATTTTCATTTAGTTGGTAATTTTATAAGGTATAAAAAGTTAGATTAAGAGTTTTGCGGTGTGGAAACAATCATTACGTGATGTTCTTGTTAATTGCAGGTCCAATATTTATTTATTTATTTAGGAATTAGTGCACTGAGATAAAGATAAAAAGGGTTTTTTGATTAGAGTTGGAGGTTTGGTAGTTTGTTAAATTATTATGTTTAGGTAGTTTAATAAATTTGTAGTTATAATTTGTAAGGCTATGGGAACTATAGTTTGGGATGGTCGTGTTTGGTGATGTGAAAGTAAATTAAAATATTTAAGGTCTGGTGGTTATTTTTGCTTTGGGCTAAATACCTTTTTCATGGATGACTATATGTAGAGTTTTTTTTTTATATATACATTGGAACTAATACTGGTTGATTTCCTTAATTTATATAATGAGGATAATTTTTGGGGATTTCGTACTTCTAGTTGTCATTTTATAATTTGGTATATGGTAAGCGTGGAGTATATTATTATTATTTTCGGTGCATGTAGGGCCTTTTAGTTACTTGCCATATATTTAGTTCTTTTTTTTAATGTGAGGAAAGAGTTTAATCAGATGAAGTTAGGGTTGTTTGGCATTTGCTTGGTTGAATTTTATTATAGGTGTCTTATTACGACAACTTTCATTACCTTTATACCTATAAAAGGTTGGAGTTTTATTTTGGTTTGACAACCAATGTGTGTGTCAGTAACTTCTTTACTAAATGGCAGTGGAAGGTCAAGTTATGGTTTTTTTCAAACACAAAAGATTACAAAAACAAAAAGAGAAATTGGAGTATAGTTTTAATCCTATTTCTATTAGCAGTATTATATTGATGATATATTAGATAACAACTTGTTTGGATTTTCAGTAATCTTTTAGTAGTTTACGTATTCTTGGATTACTATATTAAAGTTAATATAATATAAAATTTTGAATTATTATATTATTTTAAGATAATATAATAATATAAAGTGATTTAGATATTGTGGGCTAGTTGGTTTGTAGCGAAATTTTACCTCACAGTGCTTAGGCAGTGTCAGGCGATAGTGCAAGGGTAGGGTTCCATTGTAGATGGATTTGCATGGATGGGTTTGATGGCTTGGTCAGGGATATGCTGGATTAGTTACGAGCGGGGAGGTTTGTAACGGAGATGAGAGATGCGTGATTGATACGGGCGGGGAGGTTCATATCTTTTATACTCTTGTGTGGGGATACGAGTGGGAAGGCTCTTTTGTTCCGTGCTCACACTTGAGGCTGCTATGAGCGGGGAGGTTCATAGTAGGTGTTCACGTATGTTGGACTACGAGCGGGGAGGTCCGTAGAGTTGGACCACGAGCGGGTTGGTTCGTGGAAGCATGATAATCCCTAAGGACCAAGGTTGTGAATGGATCTTTCTCATATAGGTTATGAGATTGGGGTGTAATGTTATCAAGAAGTCCATAAACTAAAAATTGGGTAAGATAGATTGCGTGAGGGTTAATTTTTATTATTTTATTGATTGTATTATTTTTCTTTCTCAACTCACCCTTTCTGTTTGTGTTTGGCAATGATTGTGTGGCTTGTCACGTCGGAGCATATGTGAATCCAAGTGAGAACGCCGATGCATAGTGACAGAGCGGGGCAGACGATGAGGGATTTTTCTCTATGTTTTATTTTCATGCATTTTGTAATAAATTTTATGATGTTTTTTCTCTATTATGAACATGTAATAAAGATGGAGTAGTGTGTTTTTTCTGTATGTTTTAATTCCAAAAGAAATTTTATGATATATGCTTTATCTAGTAATATCCATCTAGGGTGTTACAATTTGGACGTAAAATGTTTCAAGGAAGCAAAATTTCCTTATGAGGGTGGCTTTGATGTGGCGTATTAATGAATTTCCTACATATGGAATGTTATCCAGTTAGAGCACACATGGTAGATTAGCTTGTCTGCATTGCATGGATCACACTGATACATTCACATTGAATAATTCTCGGAAAAGTTGTTGGTTTGATTGCCATCAAAGATTCTTGGCCATTGACCATCCATTTAGGAGAAACAAAAAGACATTTCGCAAAGGAGAAGTTTAAACGGATAGACCACCTCCTAGGTGGATCCCATGACAAGTTTGGAGAAGAGTCAAAGATTATCCATAGGTGACTGAAAGTAGTGTGACAAGGATAAATGGGTATGGAGAGTGGCATAATTGGACCAAAAGAAACATCTTTTGGATTCTTTCATACTAGAAAGATAACTTGCTAAGACATAATCTCAATGTCATGCATATAGAAAAAAGTTCTTTGACAAGATCTTCATATTGAGGGAGAAAAGATTTATCTTTATAATGACAAGGAAAGAAAAGATTTATCTTTATATTGTGGGAGAAAAGACTTGCAGTTGAAGCCACAAGCTAATAGGCAGTTGCTCAAACCAAAAGCAAATTACACATTAACAAAAGATGAATCTAAAATAGTTTGCCATTGGATCAAAGAACTTAGAATGCCAGATGGTTATTCTTCAAACTTGACAAGATGTGCTAATATCGAAAAGGGTAGTATTCACGGTATAAAAAGTCATGATTGTCGTGTCTTCATGGAGACATTACTCCCTATTGCATTCAGCTCATTACCAATGAACATGTTAAATCCTCTAAAAGAAATTAGTCACTTCTTCAAGGACATGTGTTCAACGACACTAAAGTAGCATTCACTAAGAATGTTGGAGGAAAATATTCCAATTATTCTATGCAAATTGGAAAGAATATTATGTCTTGGGTTCTTTGATTCAATGGAGCATCTCCATATTCATTTTTCATATGAAGCATGGCTTGGTGGGCTAGTGCAATATAGGTGGATGTATCCATTTGAAAGGTGATATCCCATGATTATTATGTCTTTGTATCTTTTAGACTTTTATTCTCGTTTCAAGTCACAATCTATTAATTTCTTTTTATAGATTTATGGGGGAATCAAAACGTTCTGTAAAAAATAAAGCTAGAGTGGAAAGATCAATTTGTGCAACTTACTTGCATCGTGAAACAACATATTTTGTTCACGTTATTTCAAGAACTTCATCTTGTCGCCTAATAAAGTTAGGAATGAAACACACTGGAAAAATGAAGCATGTGACTCAACATTATCAGTGTTTCGACAAGTTTGTCGTCATGCAGGCAAGGAGTTGACTCATTGGTTAACTGATGATGAATTCAACTATGCTCATGTCCCTGTGTTAATCAATTGCGCAAAAGTTAATCGTACCTTGAGTATGTTCTAATCTCAATCTCTACACCCTAATCAGAAAATTTATATACTCACTAATTGTATTCTAATCTAATAGCTCATTCGTTGTGGCTAACCAAGTATTTGAAGAAACTATTTCTACTTGAATATACTCAGAATTTCCTTATTGGTTCAAATATCAAGTATGTATGGTCCTATTTCTTAAACAAATTTTTTGTTATCGAAATTGATGTAACTATTTATTGTCGAATATTTGTAGGTTTGTAATGCACCCTTAAGCCCCAAAAATCAAGATTTAAGGGATTTGACAAATTGGCCCATGAGATGCGTCAAAGAATGGCACAAATAATTTGTCGATGGGTACAAGGTTCACACTAATGAATGGTCCAAAGGGTGGTTATGATGATTTTTATGGAATAATTCATAAAATATATGAGCTAGAGTACAACACTTAAAATGAGTAAAAGATACCGACCATTTGATCCATTCATTCTAGCAAATAATGTTAGACAAATTTATTATGTCCCATATCCAACATTTCGGACCATCGACAAAAGTGGTCCATGTGTTGCAATATAAATTATGCCTAGAGGTTGCATTGAGTCAAATAAGGTGGAAGACATTTTTCTATCTTCAATATGCTGTTATGTTTCTGTATTGATTGTGTACAGTAATTACAATATGAACTTGTTAGAAAAAGAACAGAATTAAACATTCTGGTTTGCATGAGATAATTAACTAACCAATTTAAAAGTTAAATAGAGAAGATTGGGTTTAGGTGAGTAGAAGAGAATGAGAGGTCGCTGCCGGTGAACATAGTAATGGTGGTGGCAACACTCATTTGAACAGTGATCTTTCATTTCGGCAAGACAACAATTGTTAGAATTCATGACCCATCATGGTTGAAGCCTGCAAAGAGATGAAACACCATAAAGAATAGAAAGCACGAAGCATAAGGCAAGAAGGAGAACGAAAGAAGGAAGCTCTTACTGATGGAATATCTTAATGAAAAGTTTATTACAATTGTTTCATAGCGAGAGGGGTGGGCCTGCTTATATATAAAGAAAAGGAAAATAGAGGAAAAGAGAAAAATCCAGACGAAAGAGGGAACCCGAGATCAAGTGCCTGGCTTCAGGTGGACATGGGCCTGACAAGACCTAATATGGGTTCTAAGACCCCCCCGCAATCTGGTAGTATACATTATGGATGCCAAGCTTGGAACTAAGTTGGGAAAAGAGGCCAAGAGGGAGAGCCTTTGTTAGAATATCTGCAAGCTTTTGATTTGTCTTGATAAGAAGGAGTTTAACCAGACCTTGCTGAATCTTTTCCCTTATAGTGTGGCAATCTATTTCTATGTGTTTCGTTTGCTCATGAAACACTAGGTTGTTGGCAATCTTTATGGCGGAAGCATTGTCATAGTAAATGGTGGCAGATTGTGTCATGGGGAGTTTGATGTCATGTATAAGATGAGATAGCCACTGTATCTCACAAACAGTATGTGTTAAAGCCCTATAATTAGCTTTAGCAGAGCTTCTGGAAATGGTGGTCTGCTTCTTTGATTTCCAGGAAATGGTGTTTCCAAGATAGAAGATTTACCCAATTATAGATCTACAAGTGTTACTGCATCCTGCCCAGTTACAATTGTTGTAAGCTTTGAGATGAATATCACTTTTTGTGGTGGTGCAATTAGGAGGAAGATTCATGACAGTCCAAGTTTGATTTTGTTCAAGTACAATCAGCTCCCCATCCATGGCTGCCTTCTAATCAGAACTTTTAACAGCTTTATCAAAGGATTTTGGCTCATTATGGCTGTCAATGTTGAGTATAACCTACTGAAAATGAGTGGACAATCTAGATAGAGAAATGTATGAATGAATAGGATATTTTGTTTTAGTTTTAACACATGCCAGATCAGTTTGATAATCCTTCAGATATGTATGAGAACTTCTAATTTTGTTGGATCTTCTTAAATCAGAAATTTCAGAATTATTACTTTGAGTAACAGGAATAGTGTTATCAGAATTATTGATATTACCATTAGGGTCACTATCATTTTGATCATTAAAGACAAAATTATATGATTGGCTAATTGGTAGGCAAACATCTATTCTATTAACATTTTCATCAATGTTATAACAACTAGGAAAAATATCCTCATGAAACAAGACATTACGAGAAATGTCAACATCATGGCTCTTTAAATCAATATACCCTTTAGTATGAGAAGGAAATCCCAGAAAAATACCAGGTCAAGCACGTGGCTTGAACTTGGATCGCTTGGAAGTCATGGTCTGCCTATAGCACAAGTAGCCATAAACCTTGACGTTTTGGTAATTATAAAACTTTTCATGAATTTCTCATGAGGGGTGCAGTTCTTAAGGAAAGAAGTGGGAGTTATATTTATCAAGAAAGCAACATGTATGAGAGAATAAGACCCAAAACAAGTATATATCTTAGATTGGAAAATCAAAGCTCTAGTAATATTCAACAAATGTTCGTGTTTTCTTTTAGCTATCCCATTTTGTTCGGGAGTCTCTACACAAGTAGTTTGATGAATAATGCCTTTGGAATTAAAAAGATCATGTATCTTGAACTCATTACCATTATCACTTCTAACAATTTTTACTTTTGTTTCAAATTGATTCTCAACAAGATTAATCAAATAATTGGGTGTGTCCTTGTCTCAGATTAATTATGCATAAGGTAAACCCAAGGGAATCTACTAAAATTATCTATGATGGTAGGAAAATAATGATGGCCATGCAAAGAAAGAGTAGGGGAAGGACCCCAAATATCAACATGAATGAGACTAAAACATCTATCAGCACGAAAATTACTATTTGAAAAAGAAACTTTCCTTTGCTTTGCCATGTGAAAATTGTCACAGTGTTTATTTACAGAATGTATGTAATCATGTTTGCTCTTCAGAATATGAAGTCTTCTATCAGACAAATGACCTAATCTTCTGTGTCAAACATTATTAACAATAGAATTGACAGAACTTGAAATATTAGAAAGCACGTATAATCCTTCATGAAACTCAATTTAACAAATCATCTTTCTGTTCGTTTGATCCTGAATAAAACAATCAAAATTAGTAAAGACAATATGAACCTGGGAATCAATGGTTAATCTGGATATGGATATTAAATTGTAGTTAAACTCAGGTATGTACAAATCATTATGAAGGATGATGCCATTACTTAGTCTAACATGTCCTTTATAAGTGGCAATAACAAATGTGCCATTAGGAAGATTCACCTTAGTATCATTAATTCTATTGCATGAAACAAAATTATCAAGACTCATGGTAACATGATCTGTGGCTCCAAAGTTTATGATCCATCTATCTTTATGATGTAACATGTTAATATATGAAAAGATGTTACCTGATTCGATGGAACTTGCAGATATGCTATTTATATGACTTGGTTTCTGCATTGCTGTTCCGAGCTCTTCAACATGTTTGATTAAAGCCATCAAAGCTTGCTATTGCTGTTTTGTAAACTTGATTTCTTACCCATCATCGTCGTTCTTGGTTTCATTAGTTTTAATATTAGCATTGAAAGGCTTGTGTTTCTTGTAACACGTATCAACTGTATGGCCACTTTTACCACAATGATTGTAGATACGCTTGTTTCCATTATTATTTGGGAACCCATTCTTTTTGAAACAAACGGACTCAATGTGCCCCCTTTCCCACATATGGTACACGTTGATGATGAACCATTGGTGGCAACAGCGACAATCTTGTTTTCCAAATTAGCTCCATTACTCATCAACTGTCTTTCTTGTTGAGACATATAAGAGAAAATCTTTGAAATGGAAGGTAACGCTTCCATCAACAAAACATGTGATTTCACATAACTATATTGATCATTTAAACCTCTCAAGAACTGCATGGCACGATCCTCTAGTTTTCTTTGTGCCACCAATTTTGAAACCTTCTTGCAGCTACACGTTGGGTCAGGTTAAAATTCTCAATTTCATCCCAAATTATTCTTAACTTGGTAGAGTACTCACTAACAACATGGTTTCCTTGTTTCAATTGAGCAACATCAGATTGCAAATCAGAAATACGTAAAAGATCACCTTGAAAGAATTTGGCCTTTAAATCGTTCCACATGTCTGCAACACTCTCCATCAATATTATGCTTTTGTCGTATTTGTGGTAAGATGGAATGAACCAACCAAGACACGACCATGTTATTGCATCTTGTCCATGTTGACATGAGAAGCCAAGGTGGTTTGCTTCTTGAAGATTTGATGAAGATTGAATAAAGCTCTTTTGAACTATCTTGAAGCCATTACCATTGGAATGAAGCCTACGTTGATGAAGGAAAGGAGATTTGATGATAACCATGGAGATCAAGGCTGAAATGTGTGCTCTCCATGTAGTTACATCATTAAGAAAGTGTATTTGTAGTTTGTAATTCATGTTGTAGACCTTAAAGCATTAATTAGATGTAGTTTGGTCTTTGTTGTGTTTTTAATCTGTTGAATGGTTT
>Ga0214544_1002003_pt1 | contig 42949 bp, 34 predicted proteins | sample CNSS3metaG_FD_160074 | JGI IMG/M metagenome (GOLD analysis project Ga0214544, IMG submission 160074) | Root nodule microbial communities from cowpea collected in UCLA plant growth center, Los Angeles, California, USA - CNSS3 | ecosystem: Host-associated > Plants > Roots > Nodule | place: USA...
ATATAAATAAAAAACTATATATATATATATATATATATATATATATATATATATATATATATATATATATATATATATATATATATATATATATATATATATAAATCTCTACACAATTTAACAAATTATAATGTTTTTGCATGAAATGAGAGTGACCTGCATTTGTTGTGACTCATCAGGCTCTTTCTTGTTTGTTTCCTCAGCAGTCAAACCCTCCTAGAATTCAAATATTCAGTAAATAACCAAATAAGCCATAGAATCATCAGTCAGAATAATTTTAATAAAAGAAGCTTTAAGAAATTGAGTCAGTTGTAACAAGTGGTGATTTATCGGCTGTACCGTTAAAAAGAGGACTCGAGACTTCAAACACTTCCAAGTATTGTTATAAAACGATTAATATGTTTAAAAGGACATTCAATTAAATTAATATAATATGTAGCAACTACTTCCCTACTAAACCCTGTACTTCCTACAAAGCAGAATCCGCATACAAATCGTAACGACATGCAAAAACACAACTGGGATCAAAATTTACAAGTTCATGGTTTCATGAACATATAAAAAAAAATCAGTTAATTTAGGACTTTAATGTAGACCAAAGCATATTTTTCCCATTACTGCACAACTAAATAAATAACAGATATATTAGTTATTTAAAAGAACTGCTGACCCCGAATAAGATGATATTTTATCAAATCAACTCAGTCACTGAAAATTGATTATTTTTGACAGAAGATCTTCTCCAATACACTAATGGAATGTAAGAAAACATGAAGACAATGACTCCCTCAACCAAAATGGGATCCCATTTCTGCAACAAAGTTCAAACCATATCAACATTTTTCAACACCAAAACTGCTCCTTTCAGTAGCATGCCACTAGGCCAAATAATACCTTGACCACATCAGGAGTCTGCAATCAGTAGAATTCAACCAAAGAACCAAATCTGTGAATAGATTTTTATTTGTTGACATTCCATGAAAATCGGAAATCTGTATATATTTCCTTCAGAGGTACCCACCCCATCATAGCTGCTCTCAGCTCTTCCTCTACTCCCACAACAACCTCCTGATGGTACCACTCTCCTCCATCAGTCTTCCTGGTCGAAGCCCTCACCATGTCTGGTTGAATGTGTTGGTGCCACCTCTTAATGGCTGCTCTAGTTACTCCTTATGATCCCAAATCCACTTTCGAACTGATTCACAGACTCCACAATGAACGGAACTACCATCTGAGCACATGCCAATCCATACACACTCAACCAGTAACCGCTTCTCATATTTATACAAAACAACGGGTAATGAACATCACTAATTACTAAAGGAAAAAATGACGCACTTTATGCCATGAAATTTGAAAGACACGGTGGAGGGGAGGTTTGGGTTGTTCTGGAACATTCCCACTAATATATACCATAAGGAAAATTATTATATTACCAGCTTAAAAATAAATTAATAGGAAACGAGCAACAAACAATTCCCAGCCCAACAGTGGAGAAGAGCACTTGTTGATTATAAATGTGTCAAAAAAAAGGCACCTGGTACTGTATTTATCATGAAATGATCAAACACAACCAATTTTAGAGTGATTTAACTCAAGAAAGGTGCCCCATGTAAATACAAAGAAAACCAATCAAACAGGTCAAATGCAGGGTGGTGATTAACATTGCTCATGAACATAACGATAGGTTTTCACCAAGGATGTGTTAAATAGGTATATGATGAAGACCAAAACAATCACAAGATGCCACTGGTTTAAATCAGAAAATAATAAGATAAAACCTATCGATAAATTCATCATAAGAGCACACAACAGAAAATTTTCAACCAAGGAAAATAGAAAAAGAAAAAATACCTTCAATTCATTGGGAGTCATATTCAATATTTTAGAAGGTTCCAACTCTCCATTTAATAGACGGCGTGCTAGGATTGCATTGTTCTGTCAAAAGAAAGAAAATATAAGTAAATCATTATCACTACAGAAATAAATATATAAGAAAATATTCATATTAATATGTCAAGCCAAAAATAGAGCTCTAGAGCAGTGGTAGTTATAATGAATTTATTTAGGCATTATTTTAGGCACCCGCACCATTATAGATAAGATTAATATTATTTAATGTTTATACTGAATTTAGTTCACTCAAATGAAAATCATCTGTTACAGTATAGAAGTAGGAAATGAAGATGAAAAGTGGCTAAGGATGGAGAAGAGCTCCTTGCAAGATTGAAGATGAAGTAAAAACGGAAAAATCCCTTTCCTGAGGAAGAACTAACTTCTTCACTCAGCCTAACCATTAACCTCTCAATTTTTTTTACCCCTCCTCTACATATACCCATTCACTTCTCCCTAATGTATGACCCATGAGATTTCATGCTACAACTCCACACTATTATGAAGTAAAAAAAAACAATTAAATATGACCCAGGAGATTTAAGTAAAAGAAAGGGAATATTATAGCATCCAGGATGCTGATGAGCTATAATAATGGAGAGAAGTTTGCAGCCGCTGAGCAGTGTGGAGAAAAGGAAAAGATGCATTGGTAGGGCAACAATGAAATTTTATGATTAAACAAAAAAAGGCATAACATTTTCCCACTTCCCTCCCATACCACCCAAAATTAGAGGGTAGGGGGGGAATGAAGGTAAGTAGTGGAATTTCATGGAAAGTGTTTTATTGGGTTCCATGCCAAGCCAAGCTACCCTTTTTTCCACAATCCAAACAATGGAATATGATTTCATCTCCTTCTTTCAATCCAAACATAATCTTGCTAAACTAAACTTTATGTAATTGAAAACTGGGAAAAATAACATCATAACAGAAATAAATTTTAGTGCATTAAAAACTACTGGACAGAATTACAAATATGAAAATTGTTAATTACAACAAAAAAAGAGAGAGAAAATAAAGCAGTTTAAGCATATTGCCAATTTCAAAATTACAATCAATAATTCATCAGTAATAGCATGAGGAATATATGACAAAGAAAAGATTGCCAACATTCTATCAGACATCCTATATCTTAGAAATTATTTTTTAATAAATACAACAACCAAAATATCCATAAAAGGAAAAAAAGAAGTCCAATAATGTAGCAGCAATATAATTTTTTAATCATTTAAGTGCATCATTTAAAAACATTTCAAGTTAGAAATCCATATCAGAAGAGAAGCTTCTAACCTTGAGATTAAATACTAATTGCCGTAGCTTTTGATTATACTTCTGATAATCTGATGAAAAGGTTTCATGTGATGCTTTTTCTAGAGCAACTACAGCTGGAACAGCAACATCTGGCCAGATAAAAGACTTGGAACTCTGTAGCGTGAAAATAAGTAAATGATGGAATCCTTATAACCCTCAACTAGCCTCAAAGAAAAGGGTAATAAATAGAAGGACATGAGAAAACAAGCAATCCCATAAATCACCACCAAAACAATTTACCAATTCACCATGTACCTGTTGAGCCTTGTCTTTACATTCATTTGCTACTTCTGAACTTTTGTCATTGTTTCCATTGTTGACTGCATCAGAATTGTCATTTACTTTGTCTTCCTTCTTTGTGCTGTCATCAGAGTTAAATATGAATTGAACACTTTGAAGCAACTTCTCCAAACATTTGTCACGATGGGTATCTCCAGTTAGAGCATTAAAATCCACTAGTATACGATAATGTTCTGAAGCATTAGTTGCACAACTCCCGGGTGTTTCAGGTTTCAGAGATTGGTCACTCTTACGAGATGTTTCCTCCTCTTTTGAAACATCGAGAGGTGAAATGCTCTTTTTCCTCAAGATTCTTTTATTTTTCATCAGATCTTCCTGTTCAGCAACGGGTTCTTCAGGCTCAATATCTTGTAGTTCACCCAAACGTTGAAGAGTTTTCTGAACAAGTTCATCAATTTCTTGCTGTTTATTGTCCTCATAGTCCTTATCAGTTAGCTTCCAAAGTTTCCTTTCTACTGTATCATACACTTTTTGCACAATAAACCCAGGATGGAGCTTACGAATTGGAAGCTGTTTGTGTATGGGAACAAAATGCACCACACACTTATGCATAACAGATTCTGCAGGTACATCATCACGGTGGAAACTATAAAACAGCTCCCTTGTATCACGTGATTGCCAGCTGCCACCACCTTTCCTTTCAGCTTCTTCAGGTCGATAGAACCACTGGCCTGTGACCATCATGCTGCCATTTATGGATTGCGTAATGTCCTGAATAAACAACCCCTAAATTAGAAGGTGAATAGAGAAAAAAGATTTATAACTACATTTTGTAGAAAAGAAAGGATAACACCATCCTCTCCTCTACCACCACAAGACAGAGGACAAAAATAAATGGGATTACCAGACCCAAAAAACATCAATGCAGCTCAACTTCTCGGCAAGATTCAATGCATACAACATGGCAAAAAACTGGTAAACTAGTTACCAAAACTAAAAAGGTAACACAATACGCTAACTCCAGCACAAGCCTGGAATTCCCAGTAAGGGAACAAAATGGGAATGCAAAAATATGATATTAAACACATAAACTAAAGTATAAAAAACATGAATGTATTATTAAAGTGCAGGAATGTGTTATTTGTACTCCATTCACTACTGGTAGAATTTATTACATTTTCACCAATGCATGATGATATACCCTGATGATCACCAAAATCCAGTACATTATGTCAAGGCAAATTACCAAATGTCATAACGTCTTAATGTCCAAGCCCAGACATTCAAAAACTATTGTCATCTTACAGCAAAAAGTATATATTTGACAAGAAATCTACCTTAATAATCGCCACATAAGGCTTTTGGTCTTTGTCTTCAGGTGTGAGAAGTATAGGATCTTCCTGCAGAAAAAGCGACATTAAAACATAGGAATACAACACATTTCTTATCTTAGAATGTCTTCAGCACCCACTTTCACAAATAAACCATCAACCTCAAAAACAACGCGCAAGCCATCTTCATAGCTGAAACGTCAAACTGCACTTCTCACTCTGTTGCCAGAAAATAGGAAGAGTGGGCTTTCGGAAAGATTATGTAAATTACACTGCCATTGGATTTAGAATCAAGTATTAACTAATTTTTTTTCCGTTGAAATGCCGTAATGCACTGCTAGTGACAACTACTGAGTTGTAGTTACTTGATTCAAGTTGCAGAGATCAAAGCCCTTGGAAATAACACAAGGATGATGATATATAGACACTCTTATTCATCATACACTTATTTCTCTTTCCTCTCTTCTCACTTTAGGTGTCATCTAGCGTTACAGTGTCCATTGATTATTTTCCATAAAACAATTATACACGTGCCCCCCTAGCAGAAGAAAAATGAATTTGAAACTAGACATATCAAACACCCTAAACTATTTTCCTCAAATTCCTACTAGTGATAAAAAGTTAATACCAGCGTGTATTGGTTTCCGTCGTACTCAAAGGAATCAAAATGTTTTTTCCGGCCTCTCCCCTTTCCAGAAACCCTAATCGGTTCGCCGATGGGTTTGGCGTCTTCCTGCGGCGGTTCCTCTTCTTCGTTAGATCTTCCGTCCTGCTTGTCTCTGATCTTTCTCTTCTTGTTCTTATCTTCCTCTTTCTCTTTCTCTTTCTCCTTTTCGCTCTCCTTCTCCACTTCCTCCTCTTCCTCCTCTTCTTCCTGGAGCTTCATCCTCTTCCTCTTGCGCTGCTGCTTCGACCGGTTCTCGTCGGAGGCACTGGCCGTGGATTGCTGCTTCGGAGGCGGAGGAGTTTCGTCCTCCTCGTCGCTGGTTGCGACCTGAGTGAAGCGTCGGTTTCCCATTCTTACACCCACCGCCACTGTAACACCAGAATTTGGATTTTGTTGAAATGTCTGAAACTAAACGAAGAACCTTGCTATTTGTCTCGAGCCTGTTAAAAATGGGAAGAGTTTTCTACTTATCTTATTTATCAAAAGCTCCAAGTTCTTCACGAATTTAGGGTATATTAAGGAATACAACCTTCTAGTAGGGTAACTAGGCAAAACATCAAAATCAATTCAAATAGTGTTATTAATTTCTGATTTTGAGTATCTCATTCTAATGAAATTCTTCCACTACATAAAATGAAGCTATGATTATGAATACATTGTGGTTTGAGACTTTTGATTGCACTTTAAGATACTTTAATATGATGAAAATGGAGGTTAACTATTTTGTATAAAGGTTAATCTAGGTATTGTCAAAGCATAAAATATTTTTTTCTATAACTAAATACTTGTAAAATTTTTAACTGATATCAAGATTTAAATTATACAAACAAACGAAAATTATAATAATTACATAAAACAAAATAAAGTGTTGGCATAAACTGGGGGTAAATTCACTTTAAAACATTCTATCAAAGAATAATTAACTAACAAATAACTCTTAAAGTTAAAGTTCCCTTAAATATTTATAACCGCTACAGTCACAATTTAAAAATAATAAAAAGTAAAACAAATGATTAAAAGCATTAATATTCATGGAATTTTCTTTACCTTTTAGTTTTTACAATCAATGATTCATGTTGACTACAATGGATTAAAAAATGGATCCAATGATTATGAACAATCAATCGAGAAACATAACTAATTCATTGTTTAAAATTACATGTATTTAACTTTCATATTGTATATAACTCTTATTATTATTTTTTACTTTTAAAATTTAATTTAATATATTTTTTTGTTTTTACCGGAATTTAGAGCGTGACTTTTGTATAGGTGGTAAGATTTTAGTGGTGGTTTGAATGTTCATGATGACCGAAATTGAATTCCTTGTTATTCTAAATGAAGGAGATTCACCTCCAAAAGACTCTCTGAATTCAATAAGAGAGTAAGGATCTTTTTAAAAATTATCAATTTAAATGATTGTTCTTTGAGTGAGTATTTGATGGAGGATACTATGTGTATTTATAGGATCTTCCAAGACCTTAGACTCATGATAAAATGGTAATATTAACAATATATTAGCTCACTTCAAATCTATAACCATATATAAAAATGATCTTCTCTTTTTTGTCCACCTTTCATAATTCAAATTTTATCTTTTATGAGACTCTATCTTCTATTTTTTTTCCTATTCATCTGTAATTATTTTCTCATATTTTTTTCATTCATTTTAATTTATTTTCAATAAATGTAAATTTATTTTACATATTAAATTAATAACATCATAATATCATCATCTACTAATATAATATCATATATATTTAAAAAATGCATACACACATGCGCTATCGTACACGCAGGCACGATAGCGCTGTGTTTATGCTAGTGAGTATAATAACAATAATGTGATATATTACCTAAAATAAGTATAATAAGGTCATACATCACCTTATATACTAAATATTATATAATATTTGTCATCGATGAATATGATAGCCTAATGAAACTACCGGTATTTATCATAATTATCGTTAATATGTGAATATTTGTCTCATCATATGTATCTTAAAATGTTTTGTAGTTTTTTTGGTAATGAGACTAATTGGATCATATTGGACTACATTACTTAACATCATTTGTTGGGTCGGGTAGGTACATTTAGAATTTTTATTATTATAATATAAAAACTTTCTTAGGCGGGCATTGTACGCTTTGTCTTCTTAGCCAAACTTTCTACTAGTGAATGTTTGTCCTTGTGCGTCTATGAGATAAGCCTAGGGAAGGAAACCTCCATTGTGCTTGCTACCTTTTTCATTCTCGTAAGCTTTTCGTGCTTCAACTTTCTTTGCTTTATCTTTCTTTCTTCATGGTTACTTTCTGCAAAGTTATGCGATGTGTGATCGTAATTATGACATTGCTAGTTTGGACGTTCGTCCTCGCACTCACTTTTTGTCGAGGTAGTTTGTCTTGAGACAACCTTGGTTATGAGCTTTCCATCAAGTTCTTTCAACTTTCCTTTTACTTTAAAGTCTCGAGTGTCGTCAGACTTTCTCCAAACTAAGTATTTCTTTTGAAAAGTTATTTTTTGAATATGGGTATTGTAACGTCGAGTTGTTATTTGCTTTTGTACTTAGGTGTTGGAACACTAAATTACTCATGTATTGGAATATCGAGATACTCTATTATTCGGACACTGTAATGTCCAATTGCTTTTGTACTTGGGTACTAAAACACCAAGTTTACTCATGGTTACTGAACGTTGTGGTTGCATTTTGAGATGAACATATGATATACCATGTACTTGTGAATTACCTAAATATGGCATTAGGGTGATTACTATGCATGAAATTCATATCATGTGGACTAGATTGACCTTTTCAGATATTTCATCAATTGAGTCGCAAACAAAGTTATGTATTCAAAAGGAACTTGATGTAGGGGTGAATCGTTTCAAAGAAGTGGATATTGCAGAAAAAATTGACCATCAAACACAAGTTACTTGAAATTGCTTGTCTTGTTATTACATCAATGGTTACTCTATTGCATAAAGTTAAAATAAAGGGTGCACAAAAGACTACATTTCATCGTCTAAAAGGTCTACAAAGCGTGAACCTTCATATTTCAAGCATGTAGACGCTTTCCATTCCCGACATGATAGTTCTTCAGCAAAGAAAGACATTCAATCTAAGGAAAATGTGAATGCTAGATTTTGATGTATGCAACAAAGGCGAATACAAGTGTTAGATCAATTCCATCTGACTTGTAACATTTGCATTGTTGGTGTTCTTAATTTTGTTGCTAATGGTCATTGTGGGTATAAAGGCATTGTTGCTTTGTTAGGGATGGGTGAAAAGTCTTGGTCCCTTATCTAACATGATTTGTTTAAATAACTTGGCCAATAGTGTGATGAATATGAAATATTAGTCGAAAACTATGATCGAGTAAAAGAACTAAAAAAGTTTTTGCTAGTTGATTCACAATCAGAAGTGGATGACTATATTATATGACTAAACCAATTATGTGACAAGCTAATGCTAACAAACATTAAAAACAACACACCAAATAACTAAAAAAAAACTAACAAAATAGAACACACCAAATAACTAACATTAAAAATAAAAAATAAAACCATAACACACCCAATAACTAAAGTAAAAAAATTAATAAAACTAAGGGTGTTGGAAGAAAAATATGGGATGCAAAAAAAAGCCCCTTAAAGTTTGTTATTGTGTATTGGGCTAAGCCACTTAAGCCCAATTAGACAAATAATTTCTTCCTACACCCCATGTTTTCTTACCACAATCTCATAAACAAGGTAAAATGTCAAAATTTCCCTCCTCTTCTTCCCTTATCCCCTCGTACAACACCTTCATACTTTCCTCCACCTCTACTTCACTTCCTTCTTCCACCTCCAACATACCTTCTTCGTCCACCTTAAAATCCACCTTATCTTCTCTCACCTTCGTTCAAATCTCCATCTTCACCTCCATCCCATTTTCTTATTTCGCCTCCACCCCCACCCCATCATCTTCTTCCACTTCCATCCTATAAGATATTCGCAAGTGTCCATTAAAACAAATGAAAAGATCATAATAATATAAATTGTAAGGAAAGAGGTGAGAATCAATGATAAAAGATGTGAAATGAAAATTTCAAATTCCACATGTGCATTTTGAATTGTACAACCCATAGTGCAATTTTGCATTTTGAAATACAAATTTACATTACATATTATATAATTTGGAATGTAAATTTATTTTACAAATTGAACACTTTGAAATGTAAATTTGTATTAAAATTGTGCAAAATATAATTTTGCATTATAAATGGTAAAATCCAAAATATTTATGGATTTCACAATCCAAAATTGTAATTACAACTAGATATAATTGAAATTTTTAAATACACGAAAGTAAAGAATAGCATGGGAGTGTATAAAAAAAATTATCTTTTGACAAATGTATTCGGAAGTTAGTAAAATAGTATCATAATCCCCGTCAACCATAATTTGTTAACATATCCTTTTGATTGACCTTGATATTATATGATTAGGCATAATATTGTTAATTCACCTCACGATTTTGCTTGAAGGCCGATCAAGCATGTAATTAAACTATATTAGTTAAATATTTTGTTTCAATATAATTTATGCTTTTATATTAAATTTTTTCTATCATTCATCTATTATAATACTATAAAATATACCTTAATCGATATATATGTTAATATTTACCCATACATATATAAATAACTATGCATATTGAAAGGTGTAATGATATTTTGACAAATAAAATTTTAACAAAAAAATTGATAAATTATTTTTTTAGATAAAAAAGGTAATACGATTAGAAAATAAAAAATCAGTCTATCCAATTTTATTTATAAAAAATTTGTTAAATTTCTAAAAAAAATAGTTGTAAACAAATAATATTTATATTCAAATTATATATATATATATATAAAATATATATATATATATATATATATATATATATATATATATATACACGTCGTGTCATAGATAAAGACAAGATCATGTAGGCACGTGTTGAACGTGCAGACCAGAAAACACACGTGCATGAATACTTGTCGATTTGACCATTAGATTGGTGGAGTTAGTCTTCAAGTTACAAGATTATAATTAAAAAGATTAAAAGCACTTAGGAATTAGAATAATTATATGGTATAAATGAATTTAGATATAGCAAATATATTATATGTGAAAATGTTGGGATATTTTCTTCAATTGCTTAAAATGTCGGAGTTACAAAAAAAATAAAAGGTATGTTATGCAGAGAATTTTATTATTTTATTTTATTTGTATGTTTTATATGTATTAAATAATGATATTATTGTAATACTGATTTCTCAGGTTTAAATAATTAATAAATATATTTTTTATATAAAATATATTTCTAAAACCGATGAATCAGAAATTTTATAATAAATTTGATTTATCATGAGATACTGAATTAGATAAGGCAATTCATTCACGAATGTTGTTTTACTTTTCTAATTTATTTTATATATCTATCATCTATGTCTATCTATCTATATCTATATTTATAACAATAAAAGGGATTTTTTTTTATCCACATTTCATAATACGTGTTTTATTCTTAGTTATTTTAAAAATTAATTATTTTATAAATAATTTATTTTTAATTATTTTTTTACAAATTTCTTTTGTTTTAAATTATTAACAAATCTTTTTTAACAATTATTTTAAAAATTATATATTTGTTATTGATGTTAAAATTTTTAAGAGTTAAAAAATACGAATACACATGCGCAACCGCGCCTAGTTTATTACAAAACAAATAAATAGTTAAAGTATTTATTTATTTCACTCATTATTAATTAAAGAATGTAAGCTTATATAATTTAATAAATAAATAAATTAATTAAAAAATCAAATTATTTAAATAATGATATTTACAAAAAAATCAAATTGTTATAAAAAATAATTATTATTACATATTGATATACTTCCAATCCAATTTAAATTTATCATAATAAAAAATAATAAAAAGTTAGTATTACTAATTATAAACCAATTCACTTTCACTTTAAATCAAATTTATTTATTTAACTCATTTTCAGTTCTTTCAAAGTTGAAAATTATTCCGATGGTTGTTGAGTGCCGTAACGGGAAACACTGTTTCAGCAAGTGATAATGCGTTATTTATAAGATTGTTTTAATTAAAGAAAGAAAGAAAAAGGTAATGATATGAACACCATCGGTGACCCAATACTTTAACGTGACCGCATCTTGTGACGAAACGTGTGCCAATGATAACCGAAGGTTTTGCCAGCGTGGACCGTTTCTTCTTCAATGTTCTGCGTGCTTTCTCTCTCTATCTCTTCTTTACCCAACCTGTCTGTTCTATAAACCACAATTTTGCTTAAAAATCAGAATCAAATTCAAAAACAAAAAATAAAAATAGAAAAAGGAAACGTATAGAAAAAGCTTCTCCGAAAATTTGGCAAAAGAGAAGAAAAGAGATTCACGTTTGGTTCATTCTCCCGTTCGCTCCCTTTCTCTTTCAGGTTTCTTCTTCTTCATTCTTTTTTCTCTTTCCAACGCTTCAACTGATTTCTTTACATTCTTTCTTTTCTTTTTTCTTGTTCGCTTTTCTGCGTTCACTTTCCACTGTTATGCGCATTTTATTTTATTTAGCTTCTTTATTTATTTATTTAATTATTTATTTATTATCTGGTTAGCTATTTTTGCGATTGGAGTAATTGGTGTCCTTGTTTTTTCGTGAAGGCCATTTTTTCTTGACGATAAAGTTGCGATTTCACTGGTGTCGTTTTGCCCAAGATGATGTCGTTTTCGGGAATATAGTAATTTGGGTCTGGGAATCTGGATTGAAGTTCTTTCTTCAGCATTGGTTACTTTTGAACACTATTCAATTTGATAATTGGTTGGTCCCCTCGTTTTTGCGGAACTCAAATCAGTTAGGTTAGTGAAAAATGATTGAATCAATTGCCGCAACTTCACTCCTTGGCCACCGTCCAATTTTTGGTGGAATCTTGGCCAGGGATGTATCTGTTAAACGCAAATCTTTGAATTCTTGTCGGCTGCCAACAACCGAGTTTCTTGGTGGTGGAAGGATTGTGGTTTCTTTGACTTTGCCTAAATCTGATAAGCAAGATAGGGTTATGTTCTCATCAATTAAGGCCTTGGCTGTGGAGTTAACAAGGGAAGCACATGCTTACAGGGAAGAGAAATTGCCCAATAGAGATAATAGCAGGATTGATAGTGGATTTGATCAAAGGCCTGATTCATGGCCTCCGGCCAATAGAGCCGATAACCCCTCCCTCCGGAATCCGTTGCTCCGGCATGAGAGGATGGGGTGTGGTTGGTTGGGTGCTATATTTGAGTGGGAGGGAGTTCTCGTTGAGGACAATACTGATATAGAGAAACAGGCTTGGCTGGCACTCTCCCAGGAAGAAGGCAAACCCTCTCCTCCTGCTTTTACCCTCAAGAGAATAGAAGGCATGAAGAATGAACAGGCAATTTCAGAAGTTCTGTGTTGGTCGAGGGATCCAGCACAATTAAGAAGAATGGCTAATAGAAAGGAAGAAATCTACCAAGCTTTACAGGGTGGGATATATAGGTTCATGCCTGGTTCCAAGGAGTTTGTTAGTGTTTTAATGCATTATAAGATACCAATGGCATTGGTTTCCACGCGTCCTAGGAAGGCTATTGAGTCTGCTATAGGGGAGATCGGGATTGAGGACAATTTCAGTGTCGTTGTAGCAGCAGAGGATGTTCACAGGGGAAAGCCTGATCCTGAAATGTTTGTTTATGCTGCACAGCTTTTGAACTTAATACCTGAGAGGTGTATTGTGTTTGGAAACTCCAATCTAACAGTGGAGGCTGCGCACGAAGCACGGATGAAATGTGTGGCTGTTGCTAGTAAGCATCCTGTCTATGAGCTTGGGGCTGCAGACTTGGTTGTCAGACGCCTAGACGAGCTTTCTGTGGTTGACTTGAAGAATCTCGCAGACATTGAAATGAATGAATTTGGGTCTCCAGAGCCTGAGGTGGAGATGGAGATGGAAGAAGATTATGACCCATCATCCGTTGATGACAATTTCTGGTAAATCATATAAATGTACAGTTGATTGAACTTCATCTGATTGTTGATGATACTAGTTACAGGTTAGTTACTTGTGTATATGGTAAACAGAATAAATGGGGGGAAAATTATAAGTGATCTGCATTGAACATTGATGTTTACTAATGAATTTTCTGTTCATATACACTCACGAGATTTTCCTATTCGGTTAACTGTTTTTTTCCACTTTCCATCCGTAAGATAGAATACAGATGACCTCACGAAGTTTAGCCCACTTCTAGGTTTGGTCCGTGAAGTTTATCTTCTGACCTATTATTTCCGAACCTAACTTCTGGAGAAAATTTGTCACCTTCAAATAAGAAGTTTTGTGAGGAATCCAAATGAGGTTTTGTGTTATATCTAAAATGGCTAATAAGTTCCTCATCAGTGACATAATTTTAAACTATTTTTCATCTGCGTCTTCGACTAAAATTTATAACGGCGATTGCTCTGCTTGTGGGGGATTGAAGTATACTAAGCCCAATATGTAAATCTTGACAAAGGGATAAATGTTGGTCATAATGCAATGTTTTGAGAGATAGGGGGATTGGGATTTTTTGCCTCGGTTAATCATAATGTAATATATATACTATGTGTTGCTTACTTGTTAGTTGAAGCTTGTTCTCTTACCAAATTTCTAAAGTAGCTGTGTTATTTTTTTGTTAAAGGAATAGAATGCTTGAAGGGGACCACTTTCATTTTGGTCTGTGGCTTGGACTTGTTGATACTAAAGTTGTAAAATTTCTATTGTATAATTTGAGTCCTTTAGCAAAATATGAACCCACTTTCTTTTAAGACACTGATTAGTTTATAAACCAGGTCACTATTACAATGAATGTGGTTTTCCATGTGCATGATTCGAAACTAAACACCTTTTGTTTTAGAACCTAACTTAACTACGATCGGGATTTGACATTCAAGTTTGTGCGTGTGAATAAATACTTATTCAAAAATGTTAATTTTTAAAATTGAATTCAGTTTCTTTTGAAACTAATTTTAATATCTCTGTGAGGAAATACTTAATTCTCACTTAAAAACTAACAAAAGTGTAGCGGGAGAACTGTGTAATATATTTGTAATCCATTGATTGGGATATTTCTAGAGTTGGTATAGTGATAGTGAGAATTTAAAGCAAAATGCAATACTCAATTAATTATATTGTAATATACATTATTTATGATTTTATTTTTAATGGACAGTTGTGGATTATAAAAAAGGTTCTCGTCTGTAATTTTACCCAATCTAATATAAATTGATTCACATACAAATGTGCTTTGAGATTATTTATGTGTTCTAAGTTGTGAGCTCCACCAAAATTAACCATAACAGAGTTAAAAAATCTAAAATATCGTATTATCAAGAAGTTGTATCCTTAGATCATCCTCTAATAAATCTCAGTTATAATCACAAATTTTATCGTTATAACTTGGAATCATTTTACAAAATGAACAATTAGTAAAAATATTAAGAAAAAAAAATCACTTTGTCTCATTATAACTTCAACTCAACTACTAAAAAAACACTGAAATCATATCATTCATATACGACTTTGATTAAAAAAGAAAAAAACTAAAATTTGTGCTTAACACATGCTTAAACTAATAATAATAGTCATGATTATCCCATACTTTGTCATCAACACCAAAGTTGATTGAGAAGTACAATTTCTATACAAATTCAACTCTAATCTCAAAGTCATTTTTATGAAACATGTCTTATTCCGAGAAAATTCATGTTTCACGAACACAACTTATATTCATTTAAATGTCCATTCCCATCATTTGAAAATAAATTTTGACCACTTTGATAATTGCTCCCTCACCTGTGACCAAGATGAATGGTTAAAAGCCATTTAACTTCTTCGAACCTAACCAAATGCTTATGCAGTCAACTGAAGTTATTGGTTTCTGTGCATTGAACATGCACCAAGCTTTGGAACTAGTTCCTGAATTTAATAATTGATTTTAGGTAAAATATTATTTATAGTTTTTTAATGTTGATTCTTTTCAGTTCTAATAGATTGATAGAAACAACGACCTGTTTTTAACCTATTTAATATTTTAATTAAACTGAAATAAACAATTATAAATAAAAAACAAATACATATACATGTAAATCAGCTTGTTAACCTACTATATTAAGATTTTTTAAATTCAGTAGTTAATTTTTTTAAAAATAACACTTAGTCTTAATTTTATCATATTATTTCATAGCAGCCCCCTAATGATGATTACATGGTTTTAACATAAAGTGGGAAATGAGATCCACCCAAAAAAAGCAATTAGACTATTTAAAATTACAATGATTATGATTACTTAAATGTCACAACTTTTTGATTGCGTGTGTGCACACGTAAAAATCCATTCTATTTTTCTATATTGTTGACCTCAAACCAAACCTCATATTAAGAACTAGCCAAAATTGTTTTGTCCACCATACTCTAAGGATCATGATAACAATTTGTGAAGAAAAAAAAACACATATATTACACAATTTTCATTAAAGAGGTGTCATGTTTATGTCACAAAAAATAAATAAAATATCCATATTATGACTTAAAACAATATTGTTTTAATTATATTTATTATTTAACTTAAAATTTTAATACATATCATTAAAGGAGTTGTCATCTGATTATATATTTGAGAATTGAGTATATATTTAAGAATTTTACTTTTGAGATGCATAGATAACACATAACATATCACACAGTTCATTCTATGTACTCTTAACATTTAGTAAATTAATTCCGTTACTTTGGTTTCCGTTACTTTGGTTTAATGGGAATGAAATAATAATGTTATTCTTTTCAATAATTTATTTTTGTTCATTTTTTAAATTATATTGATTTTGATATTTTTAAAATATATTACATTTTTGTTCAATATGATAAAATAGAAGACTACATAAAAAAATTCAAAAATTCAAACTAAATTAGTATTCATTTTTTTTTATTTCCAGAGACTTTATTTTTAATTTTAAAAAAATCAAAATTACTCAAAATTTCTGATAACTAAACTTCTCTGTGCATACATGACACGAAACAAGTGCAAGTAAATATAAAACAGAATCTAAAAAAACACCATGACATATTGAACTACATTTTCCTTTTCTATTATAAAAATAACAGATATTTATATAAAAATTATGCCATAAATAGCTCAACAAATCTTCTTCCGAATTTGCACAAATTAAGTATTTTTTTTTTCAATTACTACTATTATTTTTAAGTGGGGGAGTATAATTTACTTACTCACAACTAGTATCAATAATTTACTTAAAGAAAACCCTAATATTGTTTTAGGTAGAGTAATTATTGTGAATATCTTGAAAGTAAAAAAAGGGAAAGATATATGTTTAAATGGAAAGAATAAGAATGATGTACCATCCATGGAAGAGATTGTGCTTCACTACTTTATTGTCTAAATCATTATACCATGCTGAAGTCTCGTGACCCTTTTGCTCACTCATAAGAAATTGGAATCATAGAATAAACTTTATAACTATATAATATTTATAAAATTATAATAATAATAATAATAATAATAATAATAATGCTTTGTTGTCTGACATATATGTTTTCTTTCCTCATATTTCACCTCTAAATTCCCGCCCTGTAATGTTATTATTACTTATTTTTTTTTACATAATATAATAATTTGATTATCTTAAATTACCGTAGTTTGATTTTATTTAAATATTTGAATGAATATGATTGAATTGAAAGAATAATGTTATTTTAGAGAGTATACTAAAGTGCGTAATGGAGAGAGTGGTGGTGGTGGTAATATATTGCTTCCATTTTGATTCGAAGAGAGAAATAGAAGAGATAGCTACGAAGCTAAGCTTCTCTAAGCTGTGACCCACCGAGTGAACCAGAGAAACACCTTCCTCCACTCTCTCTTATCTTCTCCTTTATTTCTTCACCACTACTCACCGTCAATTCCTCAACCCTAATAACCGTTTTCCTCTCTCTTCTCTCCTCCGATTTCTAACATTCCTCCGCCTTTAGCTCCTTCAGGCCATCGCCATGGCCGTCGTTTCGCGAACTACCGCCACCTACTCGCACAGCCACTTACCCCGACGCCACTTCGATAGGGAGACCAGAGCCTCTGTTTCCAACACTTTCTCATGCTCTACCTGGGATTCTGCTAAGAAGCCTTCTCCGACGCAGAGAATTGTCACACGTGGGGGGAGAGTGATTGTTGCTGCTAGCCCTCCCACTGAAGACGCTGTGGTTGTCACGGACCCACTCACCAAGCAGGATCTTGTGGATTATCTTGCCTCGGGTTGCAAGCCCCGGGAAAAATGGAGGTGTCATTTTCATGTCTCGCTATTTGCCTCTTGCCTGTCTTCAACACGTGTTTTGCTTTATAATTGTGTTTGTTTTGATGGGCTTCTTTCTCTTTTCATGTTTGGTTTGAGATTATTAATGATGCTCCTTTTTATGTCGCCTTTTTTACTTTCCGCATGGTCCGAGCATTAAAGCTAACAACCAAGAACTAATTTGTATGGAGGTTTCGCTAGCCCAGCATTATTCTAACATGCAGAAAAAAAAATTCAGCTCTTCAGTAATCATCGCTGGTCCAAGAGACTTTTTTGTTTTTGGTCACTCTGAAGCTGTTGGAGAAGAATTGAGATGGTTTTTAATTAATCTCCTTTGTGAGCTGATACAATTGCGCTGACTTGGTTTATGGTTAGAATGCAATGAGTATTGTTTTTTGGTCTTGGTTTCATTTTCTATTTCCTATTTCCTTTTGCAACAATGTGACTACTGCTGGTCCCCCGTGGATGGAGGGTTACAAAGAAGAGAACGTGTGTTTCATTTCGATAGGAAGAATGTGACTGTAATTGCAGCCGTAACATGGAGGTTTTTTGTGGTCCTGCGACTGCCATTGCCTCTGGCAACATACGCATTTGTCTGAATTTTTCTGCAATATCAAGGATATAAAACTGCAACAATAACCATAAACACAATCACAACTATCATTTTAAACCCTTAGTGTTGACAATTATAAATGGAAGAAAAAAATAAAAAAAATGCTTCAATTGCTGAAGCAGTCATCCACACTGTAATGCTCAAATAGTCAAACACTTAGCCAAGGTTTTTATTGAAGAAAAAAGTAAAGCAGCTGGAAAATATTTTCAAGTGATAGGCTGAAGTGGACAGAGGAAAAACATTTTCCTCTGGTCTCGTGTTCATTTTTCACGAGGGGACCTTTATCTTTATATTTTATTTCTTTGTTTGTGATTTTAGTTAAGTTTATATGGCACCTCCCTAGTTTTCTTGTTGAAGGTTTAAAATTTGAGCTGTCTGTGATGTTGAAGACTACTTTGTATGTCTATAAGTGATTAATTCATTCATGTTGTCTTGCAGAATAGGTACTGAACACGAGAAGTTTGGTTTTGAGTTTGGAAGCTTGCGTCCTATGAAGTATGAGCAAATAGCAGAATTGTTGAATGGAATTGCCGAGAGATTTGACTGGGATAAAATAATGGAAGGTGATAAAATTATTGGACTCAAACAGGTAAGTTAAATTTTGAATGAACAAGAATGTCAAGCATTTCTTTGATAATTACAGTTTAATTAATTTGTTTAAATTGCATGCATTGTTACTGTTGAAGATGTGAAGTTTTTTTGTACTTTATGTGAACCAGGGGAAGCAGAGCATATCATTGGAGCCCGGTGGTCAGTTTGAACTTAGTGGAGCCCCTCTTGAAACCTTGCACCAGACTTGTGCTGAAGTTAATTCACACCTTTATCAGGTAAGCCACATGTACTTGTTAGGGAGATCTGTTCTTTTGCTGTTAGCAAAAGAAGTTTGTGATTTTCTGTGGAATCATCGTTTCTTCTGATAAATATGTATATCATTGTGGGTGTGGTCATTTAACTTATCTTTTTGTTGTGATGTGATAAATAGCTAAATTTAATGCTAGTTTGTTCTGTTTGAGGCTTCTGTTATCTGATGAGTGGTCCTATTTCTTTCAAATCTGTAATTATTTCCATATATTTATGTTTTTAGGTTAAAGCTGTAGCCGAGGAAATGGGAATTGGATTTTTGGGAATTGGTTTCCAGCCAAAGTGGGAAATCAAAGACATACCTGTAATGCCAAAGGTAGTATTTTTCTTTCTATCCCCTCTTCAAATTTCTTGAAATGTTGAACAATTACTGATATCTCAGCATAAAAATCTTCCTCAAATGTCACTTGCTGACTGCATCAGTTATTACTTAGCCAAGCTAATAAAAGGATGATGACTTTAATTTGTGTCATGTATGAGTATCCGATACTTTAGGATACTTGACCAATACTTTTATGATGACAATAATTTATAACTTTTTGTGACAATGTCTAATAAACGTGATTTTAATTTGGATTTACACAATTTGCAATTGTATATTTATCATGTTTTAAGAATTTTTATACATTTTTCAGTATGTATATATATCATATCATGTTATTTTCAGAAAAAGTGTATTGCCGTATCGGACATGTATTGTATTGTCTGATACACATATCGTATCAGTGCATCACAAATACCATCTCATTTTTGTTGTCTTTTCATGAATTCGGTTGGGTTTCCTGATTCCAGGATTACATAGCTGTCAAATTTCAGTCATACCTATTCACGATCTATCATAGTTGTTAAATAGTAGTTATGATAGGGCCTTAAAGGAATTATGTGGAAGTTTTGACGCCCACTGCCACTTGCGTCCTGCTTTGTGGTGCTTTCTACCATTTCACATTTTGTGGCTTCCATTATGGATTTGGACCTTTTTTAGGCAAATTGTTTTGGTAATAGTTTCAAATAAGGTTTTTAAAACCTTTCTTCATTCTTCTGCCTGCTTGGGCCAATTGTAGCCCTTCTCCCTTTACCGTGAGCTGCCAGTTCCAACTCTGATGACCCAAACTGTGGCAACCACCATAGTTAAAGCTCTTCTTTCCATTTTATTTAATTTCTTATCTCTTATTCTTGTATTTCTTCTCTGTGCTAAACCTTGTTTTTCAATGTTGTATCCGTTTATTCTTGACCTTTGGTGGTTCAATTACCTGCTTTCTGACTATGTGTTGCCACAGGGAAGATATGATATTATGAGGAATTACATGCCTAAAGTTGGTTCTCTGGGGCTTGACATGATGTTCAGGACATGCACTGTACAGGTATATATGCGATGGATTGCAAGCTTGCTTTCAAAGTCATCTTAATTTAAATTTGGTGAATACATTATCTTTTGACACAATATAAGCTGCTCTGATGCTGGATAGTAATATTTTTTTTTTCTTTTTTTATAGGTCAATCTGGACTTTAGTTCAGAAGCAGATATGATCAGGAAATTTCGTGCTGGCCTTGCTCTACAGCCTGTAAGTAATGTTAACAGTTTTTTGTAAGGGAATTTGGTCAGTGCAGTGTGGTGTAATCAGTGTTATCTTTATGACAGATAGCAACGGCTCTTTTTGCAAATTCACCTTTTAAAGAGGGAAAGCCAAATGGTTTTGTAAGTATGAGAAGGTATGTAGAAGTTCTCATGCGGTCATTTTCTTTCACACTTTGCCTTGTAAAGGTGACTTATCCGTTTGTCATGATTGGAACAGCCATATTTGGACCGATACTGATAAGGACCGCACAGGCATGCTGCCTTTTGTTTTTGATGATTCTTTTGGGTAAGATATTTTCCAAAGCTTTCTGAGTCCAAGCTTCATTTAATTCTGTGATTTTATAAGAGGCATTGAAAATAAAACATTTTATCTTTTTGCTGATTTTGTTATCCTTCTTATTGACATCCAAATACATGTATTGGGAAATGTAACCGTAGGGCATTTAAACTTTTAAGATATAAGATTCCGATGCCATGAATGCTAAGAGATTTATTTGGCTATTTCCCTAAAACTACTTTTGACCAGATATTAAAGGAGAGTTCGGGTGTGATGAAATTGTGGGTCACTGTTCTACTTAAGTAGATGCTGTGAAGTTCTTCTGGTAGCATTATATACACACCGTCCAACTCATTCCTTGATGTTTGGAGTCTCCATGTTCAACTTTCATTTCTTTATTATGATTTTCTTCTATGACCTTTTTTTAACTCAGGGTTTGGCCGAAATCCAAGGGGTTCATAAACTGAATGATGTACCTAAATAAAAAATTCAAGTACTACAGTTTTTTTTTTCTTATAAGAAAAAGGAATACCCTGATGACTACATCAAGACTGAAGAATATGAAGAAAGAACTCAGTATGCATAGAGCATAATTTGTTGTTTTACTGATGTTTGCTGAATTTAGATGGGTAGTTTAAGTAAGATAGAACAGAATATTTCATTGAGAATTTATACATCAGTATTGCTTTATTATTCAAAATGCAGTACACAGTTTCTCCATATTTTCTATATATATATATATATATATATATATGTATATATATATATATATATATATATATATATATATATATATATATATATATACACACACAGACTCTTGCTTGATAGATTTAATGGAGGAGATGTGTTCCTAGGCTATAATTAATTGAATGCCATTCCCTAGGCATCAATACCCATGAATAATAAAATGCATATTATCATTTGATGCTTGACGTTTTTATTTTGTAAGTGCATTAACTATTAATATTTCCAACAATGCTGGATTTATATTTAGTAAATAGCGTTATTATTTTCTGTAATAGTTATTTGAACTATGATAATTGTTAATAGTTATTTGAACTATGATAATTGTTGTATTGCGCAATCCCATCTAACGTTCTGAATTACTTTTTCTTAACAATTTTATCAATTGTATTTCCTGCAATGATTTTATTGATTGTTTTCCTCCTATTTTTTAATTGCAGGTTTGAGCAGTATGTTGATTATGCTCTTGATGTTCCTATGTATTTTGTCTACCGGAAACATAGATATATTGATTGTACTGGAAAGACCTTCAGGGTTCCCTTCTATCCTTAATGTTATTATGATTTAAGGCTATTTATTGTAGATCTGCCATTCTTTGTCGCAGAACTTGCTTTCCTTAACCACAGTGCATGTAATCTAGAATTTTCAATGAAAAGAATTGATTTTTTTTTTTGCAGGACTTCTTGGCTGGAAGACTTCCTTGTATTCCTGGTGAATTACCAACTCTCAATGATTGGGAAAATCACTTGACAACTATATTTCCTGAGGTTAGTTTTTGTCGGTTTGACAATATAATATTTCTTTGTAATGGATTTGCAGCATTTTCCTAGTTGCGTTATTATAAATCATTTTTCTTTCCAGGTCAGGCTGAAGAGATATTTGGAGATGAGAGGTGCTGATGGAGGGCCATGGAGAAGGTTATGTGCATTACCAGCACTTTGGGTGAGTGCCTTCTATTAGCTGTCCATTATGTTTGTAGTCACTTGGCCTTTGACATTTAGAAGTTCATTGCACTATTTGTCCAGCACTCACCATAAAAAGTGGTGTCACAGAGTGTATACGCTAGCATGTTGAAGTTCGGGTGGTAACTTAGCATTTAAGCTTATTCATGGAGGTGCTATGTGTGCAGCAATTTAACATTTATTGTCTTAAAAAGTGCTGGATTTGAAGAAGTGTATTGGGAAAAACCCAAATCCCACATCATCTATGTATAGTGTTAAAATGCAGTATATAAAAATGGGAACCGTTCTCATCATAGACCTTTACAAATCAATTTTGTAGGGATAAATTATACCCAAACCCACTTTTTAATATATTTTTAGTTGCTCAAATCTTTGCTTGCATGCTCTTCACTAACATAATGAACTGCTTCAATGAATATTTAGTGACAAGCTGACTGTAAGTTTTCTGATTGTCAGGTAGGGTTATTGTACGATGATGCTTCTTTACAAAGTGTTTTGGATTTGACAGCTGATTGGACCCCAGAAGAAAGACAGATGTTAAGGAATAAGGTAGCATCCTTTATACCACTATTTTCATTTGTTTTGCTATTATCCAATCGGGCTGCCCAAGTTGTTCAGTCTCAGAAATATTTTATTAATCTCCGATATGTTCTCTCATGCAAAATATCTCTGGGATGGAAGCGTGGACTAACCCTTGTGCTGAAATATATTTAGAAGTAGGGGATAAGTGAGAACCGAAATCTTGTCTTGATCATTTGATCAAAGTGGCCTTGGATCCTTGCCTAGTTATTTTATGGAAGGTGCAACCGCAAAATTGGATAAAAGGGAGCTGTTTTACTTTTTACAAATTCTATTGAATTTCAGAGAACTAAATGTCACTCAGAACCCGGAAGATAAAGTATTTTTTAAGTCTCCTTCCCTCACACACATGCACACAAACACATGGGTATACTGCAATGCCTAGAAGTCATCTTAATTCTTCACGAGGATTGATATATATGTCAACCCAGGGGTCAGCGGATGATTCTTACTATTGTACTGTTTATATGTCAGCAATGATTATTTTCGTACTGTCTATACTAGCCACTTGTGTCTATGGCAGGTTCCCATAACTGGTCTAAAAACACCATTCCGAGATGGTTTGCTGAAGCATGTTGCTGAAGATGTTCTTAAGTTGGCAAAGGTAAAAGCCTAAAAGGTTTATTTGTGTTATTGCTGTTGTTTTCAATGTTGCTAAGGACATTGGGGTGCCTCCACAGGATGGCTTGGAGAGAAGAGGCTTCAAGGAATCGGGATTTTTGAATGAGGTTGCCGAGGTGGTTAGAACAGGTAATGTTTAATTTATAGGGTATATAATACTGTAATTGGGCAAGTTAGCCAATTTTAACAGTGTTTTTTTTTCATATACAGACCCGAGTTTTATTTCTACATCTTTAAATAGAATTTCTTTGTATAGACCTATACATCGTGAAATAGATTATCTTTACTATGCCATGCTTGCATGCATGTTGTGGTTTTCATGAAAGGTTTTCTGTTTTTCTTAGTTTTTGACTAATGATCTTTGTGGTGGCAGGGGTCACTCCAGCTGAGAGGCTTTTGGATTTGTATCATGGAAAGTGGGAGCAATCCGTAGATCATGTGTTTGAGGAATTGCTTTATTAAAGGTGTATTATCTTTCAAATGTCAGTGGAAGATTAATTGTGTAATCTTTTGGTTATAGTCCTGGCTATCTCTAATTTGTGCTCCATTTAGATATAGGAAATAATGTATTTGTAATTTTTGCCATGAGGCTTCTCATATACCTTTCTTGGAAACACGATCTGATCTTGCTGACATTTAATTTATGTCACACATTTGAAAATCCATCAGCATAGTCATCATTTTAACAAGAACATCAATAGATCAAATGTTTGTGGTAGATACAGATGTTACTTCAATATCCTTTATTTATTTTTCTTTATTTCTAGACTATGACTCATTCAGTTACTATCTTTTTAAGTTATTTTGTCACTATTTTCCATCATTGTTTAAACTTTCACTAATCTATTCTCCATTTGAAAGATATATCTCAACCAACCAAAATATACCAAAATATTAACTCCATGTTTTTTTGTTACAAGTGATTACAAGTCATAGGTCATATTGCATGCTCTTGCGTAAGTAGTTCTTACTTCTAAATCATGATACCTATCATGAACAGTTGTTTGGCAATTAGCATGGGACACTACAGAATAGCCTTCTGATTGTGAACGTGAATATCTTGAAATTCAACTAGTTGGAGAATGAGGGGACTGGGTAGAGGTGGGTGATTGCTGTGGATAGAACATTCTATCTGTCATCTGAACCCTGATTTCATTTAATCAGAATTGATGGGCTACCTTATTAGCTCAATCCACTCACTTGAAAACCATATATTCAACAGCATAACTCTATCTCTTTAAACCTCTCTTCTCATCCCACTGTTCTTCAATTTCATTTATTTTTACACATTACAACACACCCTGATGAAACTTATACTATATTCATTTTCTTTCGTTTAGTAACCAATGAGAAATAGATGATTCCTGTTACAAAGATATTTTTAAAAGCAAGACTTTCAAGATTAATTAGAAGTGAACATTATTTTTTATTACTTATCATCAATTTAAATGCGAAAACAAGAATTACAAAAAGATTGTTTTACATATTTGATGATAACAGAAATTGATTAAGTCAGTCTATAATTGCTTATTAAATTACTCTTCTGAAATAATTCAGTCTACAAACTCATAGTATGTCGCAATCAACAGATGATGCAACCACCAGATATTGGTTGAATTAGCAACCACCTTAAACCCTGTGTATGGTAGCTGTATGAGATGATATCATACATTCACAATCATTTCTATCACATTTCCTTCTCTCCTGTTTCATTAAATTACGGATCAAAGTTTTCTCCGCAGTAGTAAATTCAATATAAACTGGAATACAAGTAGTACGTATGAAGACACAGATTTTTAATACACAAAATACGTATACTTTTATCTTATCATTTTTATTACTGACCTTGCTCATAAAGACACTAATTATATATTAAATGCTCAAATTAATGTAATCGATTACGATTCTCATTTACAGTTTCTAATTCGGAAAAGAAAGGTAAACAATCTCTCCACCAGCTGGTGGTGTTACTCCATGAATGGAAAATATTTGCTGATTATTATTTATAATGAGGATGAGGGATTGGGGTTCCCACACCAATACCTAACTATTCTCTGTCAAGATGCTTAGGGATATATATATATGTGTGTGTGTATGTGAACACACATTTTGATTTTTTTTTAGTGGATAACCGACAAAAGAACTTAAACCCTAATGAAAAAGCTTGAAAATAAGAAGTGAAACTTCCAAATTATTACATGGTCCGAAGTCATGATTTCAACAACATTTTACTCAACAATTTCTCTTAACAAACCATTAAAGATGAACAATGATAGAAAGAGATGTCATTTCTTAACATGTCCCCAATAAATAACATTTATTAACATGTCTAAAAGTAATATCACAAATCAATTACATGTTACATAAGAATAAAGATGAATGAAGGCTACAATATACCGGTATTTCATGATGGAGAAACCATTAAACTCTAACAAGACTACAGCAAACCAACAAGTTCAGAGAATATGTATGTAATAAAGTGGATTTAAGTTCTACGGCAGATAAAGTTGACAAGTTAAATACTATATAAGATGAAGTAGTTATAAATTCGTTGTTTTAAGATTTTGAATGTAGAATTGATGAAGTTAAATATCATATAAGATGAAAAACTCATAAATTTATTGTTTTAAAGATTTTGAATTAAAAGTAGTGAAAAATAAGTTATCTGAATTAAGCAAACATATGTAATATCTTCCAAACCCAAAAGATTCCATGAGAAGTAGTGAAAACTAGTTGTGAGATGAGAGAGTAAAAGCATGATGAGCAAAGAAGGAATGGACAATTATTGGAAGTAGTAATTGACAGATGGGATATCAAGTGGTAGGAAGGAGTGATGATTCAGATATTTTGCTTAGCTAGCATGAGGCCATAACACCACAACAATCATGCAATGCAACTTCTTGTCCCTTTCCACGTCCAGCTCATTACACTACTTGGAGTAAGACACAGCCCCTTCCCAACAAACCCACATGAACCTATTAATTCAACTTCCATTCATTTTTATTTTCATGTTGACACTAAGAAAATCAAGTACCATTTTCATAAATCTTATCACCCCCTTTTGCCTTGTCCCTACAAAAGGACCAACCCCTCTTCCTCTTCCCTTCTCAACTTCTCCTGCATCAATCACAATTCTCAACCCTCTTCAATATGAGAGAAATCCTTCATGTTCAAGCTGGCCAATGTGGCAACCAAATTGGAGGCAAGTTCTGGGAGGTGATGTGTGATGAACATGGGATAGATGCCACTGGAAATTACATAGGAGACTCTCATCTTCAACTTGAGAGGGTTAGCGTCTACTACAATGAAGCAAGTGGAGGACGCTATGTTCCTCGAGCTGTTCTTATGGACCTTGAACCGGGGACCATGGACAGCTTGCGATCTGGTCCTTATGGCAAAATTTTCAGGCCTGATAACTTTGTCTTTGGTCAAAATGGAGCTGGAAACAACTGGGCCAAGGGGCATTACACTGAGGGAGCAGAGCTTATTGATTCTGTTCTTGATGTTGTTCGTAAAGAAGCTGAGAACTGTGACTGCTTGCAGGGTACTACTTCCTTAGTTCATTCAAGTTCTTAGTAAATTGATAAATTGTATGTTTGTTCATTCATTCATTCAATCAGGCATGTCGTTTGTCACTGACAAACTCTAGATTCAGATCCTTGAAAAATTTTCATGTTTATCATATTAGAATCATAGTTTCACCTTAGTAACATAACATGTTTTATTACTGGGATTACAAAAGAATTTTTTTTACTCTGGTTTAAGGATAGCACTAGAGTCTCTTACACAGATTTATCTAAATTGTGTACTTTTATTCTTTGATGGTGTTTTGATCTGTCCCTCAATCAAAATCAGACTTTTAGTTGAGAACATATTCATAAATGTAATGTTCACATTTAAAGAAAAAAAGGATTTCATTTCGTACAAGTTTTGTACCTTCTGAAACTGTGGATTTGTTTGTGGTTTTATGTATATGAAAAGTGTTTGTTTGATGATGTTGGCAGGGTTTCAAATTTGTCACTCACTAGGAGGTGGAACTGGGTCTGGAATGGGTACCTTGCTGATCTCAAAGATCAGAGAAGAGTATCCAGATAGAATGATGTTGACATTCTCAGTGTTCCCTTCTCCTAAGGTCTCTGACACAGTAGTTGAACCCTACAATGCCACTCTCTCTGTTCACCAACTGGTTGAGAATGCAGATGAATGCATGGTCCTTGACAACGAAGCACTCTATGATATCTGTTTCCGAACACTCAAGCTCACAAACCCAAGTTGTAAGTGTTGTCACCATTTATTAACTCTGAATAATAGCCAGAGCATGTGTTATGTTGGAGCAGAGCACTTCAAAATTAGCAATATCATCATGAGATTAATTTGGATTAGCGTAAAAAAAACCATTTTCATTATCAGTGATGTTTTCTTAGCTTTTCTTCTACCGTTCAATTCATACAGTTGGTGATCTGAACCATTTGATCTCAACAACAATGAGCGGAGTAACGTGCTGCCTCCGATTCCCCGGCCAACTCAACTCCGACCTCCGCAAGCTGGCGGTGAACCTCATCCCCTTCCCGCGGCTCCACTTCTTCATGGTGGGTTTCGCGCCGTTAACCTCCCGCGGCTCGCAGCAGTACCGGTCCCTGACGATCCCGGAGCTGACGCAGCAGATGTGGGACGCGCGCAACATGATGTGCGCCGCCGACCCCCGGCACGGACGGTACCTGACGGCGTCGGCGATGTTCCGCGGGAAGATGAGCACGAAGGAGGTGGACCAGCAGATGATAAACGTGCAGAACAAGAACTCGTCGTACTTCGTGGAGTGGATTCCGAACAACGTGAAGTCGAGCGTGTGCGACATTCCCCCCACCGGCCTCTCCATGTCCTCCACCTTCATGGGCAACTCCACCTCCATCCAGGAGATGTTCCGGCGCGTCTCCGATCAGTTCACCGTCATGTTCAAGAGAAAGGCTTTCTTGCATTGGTACACCGCGGAGGGCATGGACGAGATGGAGTTCACGGAGGCTGAGAGTAACATGAACGACTTGGTCGCTGAGTACCAACAGTATCAAGACGCCGCCGCCGTGGAAGAGGGAGAGGTTGACGAGGACGACGAGGATGACCTCGCTGCATGAGAATCACATCAAACACGTGTAACTGTGTTTGACATCGGAATAGTCGAAAACTACGTATGATGCCAACTATCTAATAATTTCTCTTCCTTGTTCATGTCATGAAATGCAAGTCTTTGTATATGGAAGGGAAGGGTGTGTTACGTATGTGTATAGTTATGGTTTGATTGATTATTTGCAATTTGAGTGAGGAATATTTTTAAGGATTTTGCTTTGCTGTTTTTGTTTCTCATTGCCTTTAATTGTTGTGGGTTTTTGTTTTTGTTGTCAATGTTAATGCTTTCCCATAGTTTTTGTTTTCTATTTTATTCTCCTCCTCACCTTTTCTATCATCTCCATGCCAATAATTGATGTGACCAGTTGTATTACAGGTGGATAAAAAGGTTTTCCAAATTCATGCTAAATTAACAAGTAATTATTTACACCCAAATTAATTATTATTTAAAGAGAATTTCGCATAAATTAGAGCAACAGTTGTTCATTCAATGTCAAATTGGTACTAAACTAGCAAAACTTACATTTAACTTTTAAAATTTGTAATTTCTAACATCAAAATGGGTCCATAGCTCAGTGGTAGAGCATTTGACTGCAGATCAAGAGGTCACCGGTTCGAACCCGGTTGGGCCCTTTTTAAGGGTTTTTTTTTTTGTTTGCTTACTGATATTAAGTGATGCTGATTCCATAACAGTTAATGTTGCTCAACAAAAAATAGTTTCTTGTGGATGAATTTAACATTCTCAACTTTTGGCAAATGGGTCCATAGCTCAGTGGTAGAGCATTTGACTGCAGATCAAGAGGCCACCGGTTCGAACCCGGTTGGGCCCTCTTAACCCTCTTTTTTAAAGTTATTTTTGTTTGCTAAATCATATTAAACTGATGCTGATTCCATATAACTGAACAAAAAATAGTTCCTTGTGCATGGCTTTAACATTCCCAAGTTTGCTTAAATCTAGTCTCATTTTCATCCCTTTGTTAACATCCAAACCCGTATATGGAAAAAGTATTAAAACCTACACCTTATTCACTGTCAAACATTTTCCAAAAGAAAAATCTGATGAGGTTTAGTAGGTAAAAAACCAAGATAAGAGTCAAGGAGATGATTGTAGAAAAGAAAATAACATTAAAAGAATTTATTAGATGCAAAATCAATATCAATATAACATACAAAAACAACATATTACATGTTGACACGGTAGCCATAACCAATTGTTCTGTACATTAAATTACAAGCACACCAACAACATCTGCTGTTTACTCAACAAATGCTGACATACACTGACAGCTGATTCTTACCTTTACAAACACAATTCTCTCCCAAAAGTTCCTCAAATTCTTCCCATCATCATCATCTTTATACTGACATAGCTGACTAAACAACAAAAAGAGAACCCTAATTCAAATAGATAGTGTATATCTTTGGTGACTCTAGTCTGTGCAAAAGAATGCTTCTAGGCAACCAATGAACCAGTCATGCACAAGTATAATAAACCACTCTAGTCCATGCAATACAATTTGTCCGATTAGGAACTGGGTCCCCTTGTAACATTGAAAAACCAGCACTTGTTCTATGCAAGTTATCTTCACGAACAAGAAATCAAGGTTTGACTAATTTGTGCTCTTTTTAGTTTCAAGAGAGGAACCTTCTTTAAGTGCCATTTGGGCATCATTCTCCTTGCCCATTGCTAAAAGTGCAACAGCTTGTAAATAAAACGCAATATACCAAACGGGTGATATTACTTGGGCTTGCATTGCATCATTAAGTGCTTCATCAGCCATGTTGCTCATAAGATAACATAAACTACGACGTGCATAAACCGTTGGAGAAACCATGGTTCCAACATCAATGAACTGCGTTACACAACAAATCTATCAGTGCCACATCATAACCGGAGCAAAATTCATGAAAAGTGAAACTAAGTTACTCTTCAATATAATCAAGAGCCAAGAAATTACTAACCTGCGTATAGCCATCAATTGCCGTTTTAAAATCCTTAAGCCGAAAAGCAGCATCCCCTTTCTTCTTTGAGTCCAATGTTTCCTGCATCTGGTTCGTCCACATTTGGAATGAAAGCTGCTTGATGGGAAAATATAATAAAGAAATCGGTCAATCAACATGGAAAAACAAGTCAAGATTAGACCAAAATGTTTTAACTAAGTGTGCCAACAAAAAAATGAAGTTTATAAGTGAAAAACTCAATGTAGCACTAAGCCATTTTATGTTGTCTGATATGGCAGACCAAGTACAGCATACAATATCCCCTTCCCTTTCCCACTAAAGATCATACTACAAAAGTGTGAAACAGAGGACATAACAAATTACGAAGACTAACAATGAATTATTTCAGAGTCGATCATGTTACTTACACCATTATCAAAACAAACAACAATAAAAGTCTTGTCTCACTGAGGTTGGCTACATGGATTGCAAGACAGCACTGGATTCAATTAAAGAAAAAATACTCAAAGAGATTGGGCTGATTTGTTTGTTTATTTAAAAAAAATGTTCTTATAATAAAATAAGCAGTTATGTTTCTTTTTATGTTTTGTCTAATATGCTTAGTTTAAAGTAAGAAGTTTTTAGCTAACTTTAATAAACAAATCTTATCTGTTTCTGAAATAAGTGATTTATTTTTTAAATATTTGAAAAAATTTAATATAAATTTAAACAAACTAACCCTTTATTCACCACAAGGTTAACAATTTCTGCTAATGTCCTTCTTAGGCTCCTTACCCTTCTTACACGGTTCAAAACCATGCATTATATTTTCTATGTAGCTGCTAACAGTAGTCTTCTTCACACAAACATCTTAACCAAGTTTGTCACATATTCTCCAATCTCTGTCACATTAATGTCTCCAGCCACACATTAATTTTAACCTTCTCATTTTTGCTACATTCACATTTTTCTCGATTCTTTAAAGCCGAACATTCAATACCATTAAGTATAACTGGATATATAGTAATTTGATAAAACATTCTTTTGAGCTTGGCAGTTACTTTGTGATCACGACTAATTCTTCATAATCCATAATAAAAACACAGTCGAATGAAAATGAATAATAAACCAATGGCTTCAGGTTCTACAATTTAGATATCAAACAAACCTCAGTTGCTGCACCCTCATCGTCTTTATACCCCATTTTCTCCATCACCTCATGCAGGGCTGTCAGATCCATTCGTAGACAAGCTTCTCCAAGAGGTGTAAGGGGAAAAGTAGCTGCACCATCTGGTATACCCATCAGTACATGAGAAGGAACCTACAAAAGAAAAAACATTGATTATCAATTCCAACAATAAAAAAATATGGTCTAAGTGTCTTATGATTCTATTAAAATCTCATTACTAACCAATTCATTGTTATTTTCCTTTTTTACATTCCTTTAACCAATTCTCAACAAATAAATTAGAAAGTTAAATATTTTAAAATTTATTTATCTATTTAAAACATATAAAATTTGAAGCCTTAAATGTCACAATTACATCTGTGATTCTGCTCTGTTTGATTGTCAAATCATTGATGTTTTACCATTCTCCATTCCTTTGTTGAGACATCCATATCTATTTAATTCTCACATCAGCAATTTGCTTGGTTCCACATCCATCTTTATGTTACTTAAAAATGCTAGTATCTACACCAGCAATGTATGATAATTTTTCCTTCATGGCTGATTGTGAGTTCCACACCCGATCAACAATTAGATTTAGAAGCTCATGGCACCTATACAACATGCAACGTTCGACCCTAGTTGTTAAACAAAAAGGGATTAAAGGGTTACTATTAATGGCATACTATTTGATTATTGCACTACAAAATTTTCATGTTACTGGAACTGGAGTTTTACACCAACACTCATTTTTATACACTTTATTCAGAATTGCGTCCAGGATGACCTGGAGGTCATGGGTCATTCACTTAGGGCATACAGAGAGGACTTGTAGTCATTCTCTCTCGTATGGTTTGTACAGAAGCATAGGTCTAAATGGTCACAGAATACTTTATTGGTATCATTAAAGTTGTTCATTGTCCTACTGCCACAATAATTTCTTACAGAAGCACTTCCTATATTTTCCATTTTTCAGATTTAAATCCGTAGGACAAGCTTGAATTTTAGGGTGGGTTTTACTATTAGTTCAGAATGGAAAATAAATTAGAGACAGTCAGCCATGTGGGATTACTTAGATACAAGGGATGAACTACAAAGTAGGGGAGAATAAGGATGGAGGGGGATTTGAATTGTATAGATTCAGATTCAGGTATAGCTCCATTATAGAAAGGGGAAACCCTTTGTGAAAGGGAGATTCTTGGAAAAGAAACCTCGGTTGCTGTTCTGTTGTTTCCAATCAAGAAATAAGATAAACTTCTTTATCTATTTTCTATTCTGGGTTTTTCACATCGTTCCATAGCCTTTTTTCATACTTCTGTTGTGACACAGTAATTCTAGGAATATCAACTGGAAGAATTACAGAAAGGTAGGGGATTGAACCAAAAAGAATCCCGAACTAAAAGAAGATGCAAGAAGAGTTTGAATGAAATCAATAGTAAAAAAAGAGTTATTTACAACAGTAGCAGTTATCTTATATAACTGCTGAAAAACTAACTCCCTCCCACGTGGCACCCCAACTAACTACTAACAAACAGTTTCATAACAACTTCTAAAGTAAGGACTAGGAATTTATCTTTTGTGAGATTTATAGTTAAGATGTTTTTCATTTTCTCATTTAAAATTATTATATTGATCACTATACATCTTTTATGAGGAATACTTCAATCTATTTTTCATTGAATTTCTGAATCTTATGAATCAGTAAGATTTACAATTCATGGTTCAACAATTAGGTTTGTGTCCAGAATTTGGTCGGGATATTATTACTAAGACAGATATATTATTATTAAGACAGATATGCCTTGCGAATATAAATCAGTCTCAAAGGTTATGTTATCTGGTATATATCAACCACGTGTTAACCTTCTATATAAACCTTTATATAATAACATTTAGCAGAGAAAGTAAGAAACATCAGTCAAAAAGCAAATTAAAATCCTAGAAAAACCAGTCTTCAAGCATTATGCTATAGTTTATCTTCATTTAAAATTATTAAGTCCAGCTATCCTTCTGCTCAGACAGTAAATTATTCTGAACCACTTCCAAAACAGCTAACCTCAGAATCCTTCTGTAAAGGTATTAGAGCAGCAACCAGTGACTTTGGATTAGGACGCTCTCGTGGTTCAGATTGCAAACATAGAGAGGCCAGACGCACTAATTCAGTCCCATCATCATTTGTAAGCTCCCCTTCTAAGCAAGAATCTGATAGCATCTGAAGGTTCTTGTCTCTAATTAGGTCAAGGGCCTGCCAAAATTATGAACGTAAGTGTGTGTGTGTGCTTTGAAGGAGATTATTTTGGGGAATTTTTTTTCCAAAAAGTTCACAAGAAGTAGTAAATTTTTCTTCAAAATAAGTCAAACTTAAAACACATTAAATGTTAGATGCACAACAAAATTTAAATAAAAATCAATACAGAACGCTTAGTACTTAAGAAAATAAAAACCACCATTCACAGGCACAGAAACCTTTTCTTTGTCCAAACAAAGGGATAAGTTAAAATTCTCAAACAGGGTACTTCTTATTTGATTTTATAGATTGGGTAGATGCACACCAAAATCTAAATCTAAATCAATACAAAATCATTGGTCCTTGTTCAAAGAAAAACAATCATACTCTATCAACCGGGGTACTTAATTTTAGCTAGAACAAACGGAAGAAAAAATTGATCAAAAGAAAGCTCAATTCAGAAGATAGACAACACTACAGGACAGGCCACAGTAAGTATGGTTTGCATAACTTTGAATCAAATAAAGAAACTCACATGACTTGGAGGAATATGTTTTCCACTGAGAAGGTCAAGCAATAGTGTGCCAAAGCTATAAGTTACACTCTCTGGAGTGACTCTGCCTGCATGACCAGGGAATAGGAAGGAAAACACAATGCCATTATATACTTATATTTATTACTTCAGAATATATGATATAAAATAATTAAACCATCATAACATCATATAAACAAATAATGTTTTTATATTTGGGGGAGATGAGAATTATATAATCCACTCAAGGCACATTTCACCGATAAAAATAAAGAAAAAACTCAGGGAACACTCATCTTGAAATCTATCACAATAAAAACAAAACTATTTCAACATGTTAATTTAGCCATGACACAAATAATCCCCCAAATTTGCTCAAATATCACCCACGACAATGTGAAGATGAATGTCCACAGAAATAACTCAGCAATTGGATTGAAAGTTTATGAAGAGAAGCATGAAAGCATAAAATTGATCTAAAAACAAAATTTGCAGAAGAACCGGTATGACTAGATAGTTTCACATATTCTTAACCAATGAATTCTTCTTGACAGAGAATAAGAAAACACTAATGATAATGGCAGTAGTCCGGGTCCAGGAGTAAAATAGCCAGAGGTATCATCTGAAAACATTTCAGCTCCAAGGGATATCATCACATTAGGTACTAATTACTTGAGCTCCAAGAGAGAAACTACTTTTACACACCATATGAACACTTTCCATAAAAATTGAACAGACAAGTTGGTTTTGGTTCAAGTAGAACAGCCAAAGAAAGGTGAAAGTAATGACAACCGAAACTCAATTATCATATCTGAAACAGATGTGATGAAAGAAGAAATGTCAATTATTATAACTAAAAAGTCTTAATATGAATGGTACTAAAGTTTTATCTCCAAGTACAGACAGAGAATATCAAGTAACAATCATTTTGTGATGAAAAATATTATCTTGTTTGATATGGTACCTGTCCTGAGATATTCAGGTGGAGTAAACGCCAAATTCGTACTATAACTTTTTCCATCTCGACTATTTTTCATCAAACCAAAGCATGAAAGTCTAGGATTGTAGTCCTGAATAACAAACAAGTGGGCGAAAGAAAAAGACGGTCAACATTTATTATTCAGGCTAAGAAACACAAATTTATAGCAGTAGCTTCCACTGTTCCACCTACTATCATTCCATTTCATTGCCCTTTAATCATGTAATAGGTACTTACTATCCACCCAGTCTTTGCCCACTCCGAGACAATGAAGAATTGAACAATGATTAACTCTACATCTAGGTTCTAACAAACTTATGATATCATTTCAAATTCTTCAAAAACAGTATATTTATATTTCCCACATTCAATATTTCTTTTTCCAATTATTTTGAAATAATATTTAGGAGTGTGAAATATAAAATTTTGAAGACAAGACCAGAATAAGTATTAATTTTCGGCTTATTAAGGGGGAATGAATTGTCAGTATTAAATGACGTTGATTAACTTTTAATGTATGGAATATCGTTTTATCAACTGTGATAAAGCTTTCCAGGATTACACCATACTGTGTGCTGGATAGCACGATATCATTTCAAATTCTTCAAAAACAGTATATTTATATTTACCACATTCAATATTTCTTTTTCCAATTATTTTGAAATAATATTGAGTGTGAAATATAAAATTTTGAAGACAAGACCAGAATAAGTATTAATTTTCGGCTTATTAAGGGGGAATGAATTGTCAGTATTAAATGACGTTGATTAACTTTTAATGTATGGAATATCGTTTTATCAACTGTGATAAAGCTTTCCAGGATTACACCATACTGTGTGCTGGATAGCACTTCATGAGGATGAAGACCGTTAACATACTGCATGCTCTGAGCACCACCTACAATATCTTAAACTTGAGTAATGAAGGTCATTCACAGATGAAGGAAATAAACTTACATCATCATAAAGAACTCTGTAAGCATTTAGATCATGATATAGTGCACGTCCTTTACTGGTACAGTACTCTAGAGCTTGGGCAAGGAACAATGCAACTCTCATTCGCATTGCCCATCTCATGGGCTGATTTTCCCCTAAAAAGTTGTGTAAAAAGTTGCTAAGAAAGCATCAACAAACCATAAAGAGGATGCGAGCATGAAGTAATGGCAACAAAAAAACACAGATACAGTTCACCAGGAAGAATTGAACAAATAAAAGAGTCATGACAATGAATTGCCTTCCTGGCAAACAGATTTTAAAGAATCATGACAAGGGGGCATTCTTAATTACACCAGGTTGCTTTCAGCCAATGGCTTGATAAGAGTTTTAAGCACAAACAAGTGAATGCCAAAAACAAATGAAGGAAATTGAATTAGTTGTCAATTATGCACTTACAATGGAATAAATGTTTCGCCAAAGTATCATTGGACATATATTCTGCAACAAGTAACCTCTCGTCACCTTCACAGCAACATCCAAGCAGATTTACCAGTCGTTGGTTCCTCAGCTGACCAACAGCCCTGGCCTCCTCCTGAAGTGGGAAAAGAATGTTCTTTAATGAGCTAATAATGAATACTAAATAACATGCTTAAGTGAACAAAGAAAACCAATTTAATCAGATGCAAAAGAATTTGTGAAAACAGTGGATAATTTTCAACTGGTATTACAGGTAGAAAGGATGCAATATGAAAATGCTGAACAGCAAGACAAAGTATTCCGTAGAAAAAAGAATCAGATGTCACTAAGCCATGCATGACTTAGGAGGCATTAAACCATGTATAACAGATTTATGTTGGACCATCTTAGAAGAAGGAACACACAAGTATGAAAGTTCTTTCAACAATCCTCTTAAGATTTCTGTGTGCCCTAAGCTGGACATGAGTGAGGTAAAACCAACAAATTGAAACATAATTGAAACATGGAATATTAAAATTAAAAATCTATAACATGCACACCAAAAATTGAACCTTTTCACAGCAAATAAACCAGTAAAGCACACTTAAAATGGACTACCTTACATATGTTTATCCTACACAGAAATGTAAATGAGCGAAAAAAAACAGTAGCATTTATAAAACTAACTAACTAACTAATGATTCCACTGAACCCGTAACCCTGATAGGACCAATGTGTCCTCCCTCAATGGGACAAGAATGAGGTAAAACCAAAAAAAAAAGAAAAAATAGAAGACAAATGTGCACGACCCGGAGTAACAACCAATTCAGCAGTTAAAAGTGGAAAAAAGAAAGAACATAAACCAAACAGATTGCAGCATTATTAAAATGTAAAAGCACACAAAAGAAAACTTTAATGTGCACTTAAAATAACAATCTAGAAGGAGTTGGCACATACATGCTCATCATGGACAGCTAACCAGGTTGATTGAAACCATTTGAAGCATAACATTTAAACAACTTAAAACACACTTAAATTGGACCTATTATATGTATTCATCCTATGTAACCAAATGATAATGCACAAAAACAACATACACACACGTATAAAACAAACTTTGGCATGTATCAGTCGTTCCCCCAAACCCATGGCCTACAGGATCTTTGTCTGCAGTTGGAAAAGAGTGAGGTAAAAACAGACAAAAAGAAATTAAAAGACATTTACGAAACAACATAATAATTAATTTAGCCTTTATAAATGACAAAATTTCTGTAAAGCCAACTGGAGAATCACAACTCTGTAAACATCTACAGTGTTGGAACCATGTTAACTGAAGTCAATGCATGAAAACAATATCAAACACACGCATAAAACAAATTGTTAAGAAAGTGATATTTAGATCGAACTCAATATCACAAAACTAGTTTGGTAAGATAAGGTTTGCACCATCAATATATTATAATTTGGCCATATTTCTAGTCAATGTGGGATTTCAAACATACTTCCCCATGCCAAGGACATCGAACGATCCAGCCAAGAACATCAAGCATGGGAATACAGGGGAGCCCACCAACACGTGGCAAGATAAGCCCAACAATCTCGCTATAATAGGCTCTGGTTAACTTTGATACCACCCTATGAAAGTGAATTTTAAATCTATCTCAATCCCACAAAACCAACTTGGTAAGATAAGGTTTGAACTCTTTTGTATACTATAATTTCACCATATCTCTAAATCTCACATCAACTAGAGATATGGCCAAATTATATAATATAGATGGGTAAAAACCTCACCTTATGAAACCAAATTTGCATTGAGTCAGACTTAAATTCTACTTTCTTAAGATGATATAAGAGTCTGTCTTTGTATATCATTGACGTGGGAGTGTATTAAAGATCCTACATCAACTAAAGTTATGGTCAAATTATACTATATAAATAAGTGCAAACTTCATCTTAAGAAACTTATTTTGTGAAATTGAATCACACATAGTTCACTTTTATAAGACAAACTAATATACAAATTAGTCATCCCCCTAATTCCCATAGCATATAGGAACTCTGTCTGCCGGAGGAAAAGAGTGAAACAAAAACCAACAAAAATAAATTAACAGACACATGCGCATGAAACAAAAATTAATTCAGTTGTTAAAAATAACAAAAGTTTGGTAAAACCAACAACAGAATTATGTCATTATAAAAAGCATAAACATACAAAAAAGTTGGTACTTGTAATGAACATGTAAAGTAACACGTATAATGATGCGTGCTTACCAAAAATGGCTGCGCTTCAGGCCAGGCATTTCTGTTGAACCGTTTGACTGCAATTCGCATCTGATTATCAAGTCTCCCTTTATAGACTACATTTGGAGCTTTTTCTCCATGCTCAGAAACTATATTTTCAACAGCAAATCCGGATGTAGCCCTCCTAAGCTGATCAATGGTGAATTCATGAAACAGTGGCAAGTCAATGCCCTCAACAGCATTGTCTTCGTTTTCTGAACAACAAATATAAACACAGAAACAGCAATTACTCTCAGAGCATTAAGAACAAAAACTAGGCACATTCAAACACTTACCACCGTCAACCTGATCCTCAGGAGCCGGATGACCATATTCCTCTGTACCCATGCAGCATGCTGTGTACTTAGAAAAGTCACAACCCATCCCAACCCTGTAACCCAGTGGAAAACTCCAGTTAGTCAAGATACTTTCCAATTACCCAAAAGCCCCTTTTAGCTTAAAACCGTATTAACCTCTCAACCTAACACCATCTTCAACTGCATACCATATCACTCACAGGATTACGTTGGAACAAGTTCGGTAGGCCTTCACTTACCAAAATTGAATTTTTTTTCTTTTCAACACTCAAAAAACCCTTTTAAATTAAGAAAACAAAACCCCCCACAACAAGCAGTTTCTGTACGGAGCTCGTCACAAATTCACAATTGAATGTCACCTGGGACCATGCTTAGCTCGGTAGGGAGAACCCAATAACAGTTAACAGTGAAAAAAGGACAGAAACTACCCAATAGGGAAATTATCAAAAAACAAGCATTACAAGAACGCATATCCAGCATATACGGCCAAAAAAACAAACCTTTCTGTCAGCAGCAAATCAGAGCAGTCCTGGTCAATCAACTTTAACGGTGCCTCCCTGAATTTCTAACGAAAAGCAATCAAATCAGCTAAAAGATGAGCTCCAAAACATTTATTTGCGTAGAAAAAAATAAAAATGCATTAGAAGAACACGAAATTGAAGCAGCAAGCAATGAAGCAAAGAATTTCTTTTAGAAAAATCAGAGATCAGAAAGAAGCATGAAGAGGAATTGACGAAGAAAAAGCGATAAGAAGCATTGACGAAGCACCTCAGCAAGCGCAGGGATTCCAAACAGTCAAAACTATGAAAGACAGGGAAAGTGAAAGGACTTTGGTTGCTAGCTCTCATCTTTCACACCTTATATATGTATATACTGTGTTTTAATATTATTTGCATTCTCTATAATAAATACCCTCCTTAATAAAGGAATAAAAAAGGTTAAGTCAAAACTCAACTTCGTCAATCAAACTTATGAGTCACCAACTACGTTAATCAACTACTAATCTAGCTTCACCCACAACTTGTGATGCAAATGGGGTTTCATTACTTTTTTATTTCAAAATTATCTTTGTTTTTAGGCTTTACGTGTACATTTTAATTATTCATAATTAATGTTATTTAAATTTGAAAAATTAATAAAAAAATTTACACAAGAATTACAATAAACTAAAAAAATATGTACCAAAACCAAAACAAATAATTTGTCTTTGTAGAAACGACAAATAAGAGATCAAATAAATGATTAAGTTTGTATCATTTGATCACAAAACCTGTTTTATAATTATTTTTAAACAAGTTAACAAAATATTCTGGAACATGTTAAAAGTTTTGCATTTATATCTAGGCTAGAGAATTTGACCCTTTGAAAAAGTGTATGATCATGAAACATCGACTAGGTCATAATAAATTTTCAATCGGTAACTTGAATTATTTATACATGTATTCGTCACCGTTTAGTGCTTTCATGCCTAACAGAAAAAATGAAAATGGATCAAGTATATTTTTTTATCTCTATCACATATTCTGTCAATAAAATAAACAGTTCAGCTTAATTGTACCACACCATCATTTAACACAATAAATATAACACCGAATATAAAAATATGTGTATTTTAAACACTGAAAATATTGTGGACAAAAGAATAATAATCATATTTTAATAATCTTTTTCATGCTATTATGTTTTTTTTTTTGTCTCATTATTTTTAATATTTTTAATGAAATTTTATTTTTTTAAAAAATAGACCTATACTAATATTTTACTAAATTGATATATTTGTCTTTAAAGCGCATATTTCATTATGAAAATATAATATACAATCTTTTTGAAAAAAAAGAAAAAAAACTCGTTTATGAGGCTATTTTATTTTTTCGAGTTGTAGACGGTGTGTAAGGCATACAATAAAATTTATTATATTAAGACAAAAATAATATTTAAATCTATGAAACTATTTTGTGAAGCTTGTTTGTTTAAGCTTTTTTTTAAGGTTTTGACACAACTTAAAATAGCGGTGTTAGTATAAGCAAATATGTCCATTGTATTTTGAATCGCAACAAATATAATAAATATCTTGTCAACTTTTGCTATCGTTATGGTAATTTATACTTGGAGTCTTATAACAACATTTTTTTTTTATAGAAAGTCATAGGTGGCAACTAAAACATTATTGCAAAAGTTAGAGGTGATTACAAAAAAAAATATTTGTTTTTTTCTCTTAATTCCGTTGAGACAAAAGAATAATCAATAGTGACTCCAGATATAATACTTATAATTATTTGTTGTTTAGTGAAACTTTTTATAATTTATGAAAAAATTAAACTTAATATTGGATTAAATTAGTATAAATATTAAAATGTTTATTGTTGTACTTGTAACAAATTCTTGTTGTCTTTTTGAAAACAATTTCGACTTTAATAGATAATCACCTCTTAATTATTGACATCATTATTTTACTATAGGTTTGTAAAGTGTCTTTAAACTCTATTTTTTCCTTATAAAGCTAGTTCATTTGTTTTCATAACTTTGTACCAAATAAAATGTAAAGTTGTTTTTGTGTTTCATCCTATAAATTCAATTGTTCTCATAATTTTTTTTTCCTTAAGCAATTTCACCCAATCATCTTCTTCCTTCATTGTTCTGACAAATTTTGTTTTTTTCACTTACCATAACACTTTAGTTATCTACATGTCATTCACACAAACTCCTTTGTCATATTTTTGTTTTCTATATTAGAACTTTTGGATTAAACTTAATATGATATTCATAATCATATTGCTCGTCATTTTTAACACTCATATCCATATTTTGAATAGGTTGTTGAATTTGTTTATTGTCAATTACACACTTATCTTCTTTGATTATAATACACTTTCACCTTATAAATTTCTTCAACGGATTGTTTTTTTTTTTTTTTTGAATTTCA